>Ga0209395_1001290_pt1 | contig 35520 bp, 26 predicted proteins | sample GOMGulsemesocosm_3_FD_184635 | JGI IMG/M metagenome (GOLD analysis project Ga0209395, IMG submission 184635) | Methane-oxidizing microbial communities from mesocosms in the Gulf of Mexico - GOM9D Gulf of Mexico (SPAdes) (version 2) | ecosystem: Environmental > Aquatic > Marine > Cold seeps...
CGCCGAAATCTGCTCATAAAAGGCATCGCCACCCTTATCAAAACGGCGTGTGCTTTCTTGCAAAACCTCCTGCAGCGTGGTTTCTAAAACCACCGTTTTATCACCCTGTTGCTCACCGAGATCAACGGCAATTTCCAGTAAATTCAAGGAACGACGCGCATCACCATCGGCCCCTCTGGCAATATGGCCCAGCATCTCATCATCGATCTGAATATTGCGTTTGCCGTAACCCTTTTCAGGCTCTGCCAGCGCACGTTTTAACAGACCAACGATACTGTCTACATCGAGCGAACGGAGTACATAAACGCGAACCCGCGATAACAGTGCGTTATTAAGCTCAAAAGAAGGGTTTTCCGTGGTGGCGCCAATAAAGATAACGGTACCATCTTCAACATAGGGCAAGAACGCATCCTGTTGTGCCTTATTGAAGCGGTGCACTTCATCGACAAACAACAGGGTTTTACGGCTGGACTGCGCCTGTGCCATTTTAGCGCGCTCAACCGCGGCACGAATATCCTTCACCCCCGCCATCACCGCCGACAGCACTTCAAAATTAGCGTCGGATAATTCGGCGATCATTTTCGCCAAGGTGGTTTTACCGACGCCCGGCGGCCCCCACAGCACCATGGAGTGAGGCATGCCCTCCTCCAGCGCCGCACGTAACGCTTTACCGGGCGCGAGAATATGATCCTGACCAAGATAATCGGACAGGTTACGCGGCCGCATACGCGCGGCGAGCGGCTCAAAACTGGGTGTGGAAAATAAGTCGGCCATAACAAAAGTGGTCTGTGCCTGCCGTGGGAATCACAGCAAACTATGCAATGGCGGATAATAGCAGACCTGTGCAGTCCGCTCTAATGGTATGACGAGGATTATTGCGTTATTACATCCACACCGTCAGGTGGCGTGAACTGAAACAGCGCGCCATCAACTTTGCCGTTAATTTGCACGTTGTTGAATTCGAGGTTAGAACGATTACCCAGCGAATCGAGCATATGCATCTGAACCAGCGTATCTTTATTGAAGGTCAGGCGTAGCTCTTCAAAAAGGCTATCGGGCTGCTTTGGAATCAAACGAAATTGCCAGCTGTTATCATTGAGCTCGACACTGTCGATGTCATAGCTATCAGACAAGCCTTCCACTTCACCACTGAACAGCATTGCTGGGGTATCACTCAAACGCTGAGCAACTGCCTGAACGGTCACTTGCTCAAGATCCGGGTCGTAGGACCAAAGCTGATCGCCATCCGACACCAGAATCTGCTCAAAGGGTGCAAAAGTTTGCCAATAGAATAACCCTGGGCGTTTTACCGCCATTTCGCCCAGCGTAGTTTGTTGTACTACACCACTACTGCTAAGTACCGTTTGGGTAAATTCGGACTGAAACACCCGTACATCCTGCAGTTTACCTTGTAGATGCCGCGTAGCATCAAGCTCAGCAGATGCCATACCCGATAATAGCAACGAAGAGCAGGCCAGCACCCAGCCAGCGAAGCGCACAGAAAATCCTTTTTTCAAAGTTTTAAACATAAAGTTACTTTCGATGAAATTGTTAGTTTTTAACCGGCGGTGGCGCGATCACTTCTCGACTACCGTTACCGCTCATTTCGGTGACAACCCCCGCCGCTTCCATGGATTCAATCATGCGGGCAGCGCGGTTATAACCAATCCTCAACTTGCGTTGTACAGCAGAAATTGAAGCGCGACGACTCTCCGTAACAAACTGCACGGCCTGATCGTAAAGCTCATCCTGCTCAGCATCAGCAACGCCATCTTCCGAGCCACTATAGCCAGGCATCATTGCCGCTTCAGAAGGTCCTTCTAGGACCTCGTCAATGTATTCAGGTTCACCCCGTTTCGCCCAATCACTCACTACACGGTGCACTTCATCATCGGCCACAAAAGCGCCATGAATACGTACAGGCACACCGGCACCCGGCGGTAGGTACAACATATCACCATGACCAAGCAGCTGTTCAGCACCGCCTTGATCAAGAATAGTGCGCGAATCGATTTTCGACGATACCTGGAAACCAATGCGCGTCGGCACGTTAGCTTTGATCAAACCGGTAATCACATCCACCGAGGGACGTTGAGTCGCCAGAATCAAATGGATGCCTGCCGCACGGGCCTTTTGAGCAATACGTGCAATCAGCTCTTCAACTTTTTTGCCGACGATCATCATCATGTCGGCAAATTCATCAACCACCACCACGATATAGGGCAAAGTGGTCAGTTCTGGCGCGGTTGCTTCCATGCTTTCTTCGGACTTCCAAAGAGGATCAAGAATCGGCTCACCTGCTTTAATGGCGTCCTTAACCTTACGATTAAAGCCACTCAGGCTACGTACACCCATGGCGGCCATCAGGCGATAACGACGTTCCATTTCCGCCACACACCAGCGCAGACCGTTAGCCGCATCCTTCATATCCGTGATCACTGGCGTCAACAAATGAGGAATACCATCGTAGACTGACAGCTCCAGCATTTTCGGATCAATCATGATCAGTCGTACTTCTTCCGGTGTTGATTTAAACAGCAAGCTCAACAGCATGGCGTTCACACCCACCGATTTACCGGAGCCCGTGGTACCAGCCACCAGAAGGTGCGGCATTTTAGCAAGATCAGCCACCACTGGCGTGCCGCCAATATCATGCCCCAGCGCGAGGGTCAGCGGCGATTCGGATTCATCGTATTGTCGGCTGGACAAGACTTCACTAAGGCGTACGATTTCACGGTCTTCGTTAGGAATTTCAATACCCACCACGGATTTACCGGGTATGACCTCCACCACACGTACACTGATCACCGCCAATGAACGCGCCAAATCTTTCACCAGATTGGTAATACGGTTCACCTTAACACCCGCCGCCGGTTGAATCTCAAAACGGGTGATCACTGGGCCAGGCTGCACAGCAACGACTTCAGCAATAATACCAAAATCTTTCAGCTTCAATTCCAGCATGCGCGACATGGCTTCTAGCGTTTCGGGGGAATAACCAAAATCGACAATTTTTTCTGCTTTATCTAGTAAAGCAATAGCAGGCAGCTCACCCTCCACTTCACCTTCAAACAAAGTCACCTGTCGCTCTTTTTCTACCCGTTTACTGGTTTCCTTAACGGGCGCAATAGCTTTAATTTTTGGCGGTTCACGATGCACATCCTTTTTAACTTCCACTTCAAAGGTGCGTTTTCTAACCTCCTGCACTTCCTGCGAGGCTTTCCTTTCGTCATTACGCTGCTGTCTGCGTCGATGAATACCTATAACAAAACCAATCACCCACAACACAGCACCACCTAACCGGTCCATCAGTCGTAACCAGGACATGCCCGTGAACACGGTCATACCCGTAAAAAACAACGCCAGCAGGATTAATGTGCCCCCAATCGTATTAAAAGCCGAGAGGAATAAGCCAGAGATTACCTGACCAAGAATACCACCTGCAGTCTCACGTAAAACGCCTATGTATTGATCAAAATGTTGCGTTGCCAGCGCCGTACCGGCAACCAAAACCGAAATAAAACCTGCTGTGTGTAATGAGAAAAGCGGCCAACTGAACAGTTGATTGCGACTGCGGTCACGAATAATTAACCAGGCTCGATAAGCCAGCATGACCGGAAAAAGGTAAGCAAGGTAACCCAGTAAAGATAACAGCACATCGGCAAACCATGCACCCGCACGCCCCCCCGCGTTATTTACCTGCACGGCATTAGTACCTGTAAAGGTCCAGCCGGGATCCATGGGATCATAGCTGAATAGCGTCAATAACAGATAACCACACAGAGCCAGCAAACCTATCAGCGCACCTTCCTTGAGACCATGCGCCAGATGACTTGAAAAATGTGCAGCCTTTTGCTGCTGGGTATCATCCTGCGAAGTTTGCTTAGTGGTCTTCTTTTTATTTTTTCCCGTCAATGTCTACATCAGCCTGTGGTTTGCAGTTGGTATCAGCCCAGTTTACGGAGTATCAAGCATACAACTCCCGAGCGATTCAAAGTGTAATGCATCATTCTATGTTTAGCACCGCATTTCTAGAGTCCCTAAAAAGTGCTTAATTCCCTTTAATTACGGGCATCAACGGCAAATTCCAACCCATTTATATAGCCAAATACACTTTCAAAGTATGTGCTAATGACAAAGTATGTTAAAAAAAGTTTTATCTTCATACTCATATTATTAGGAATGATTGTTAATGTGCATTGTAAAGTTTTAAACACTTTCAAAGAACGATATCAGGGAAGCTATGCCATAATCAAAGTGAAGAAAAAACTTAAGATGACCTACCCGGAGTTATGGCAAGGGGGAGGACGAGATGAAAATATGTCGAACTGCAGTAAAACAAATTGCTCATGGCATACTTTATAGCATCAGCCTATTTTTAATATTTTCACCGGCTGTATCTTCTGCCAACCCAGAATACACCGTAGCGCAACCCATGCTAAATTTAACGCTACCCAATAGCTACACCACTCCTCCACCAGAAGGTGTGCAGCACAATCTCAATATCACCAACAACATTCACCACGGTGTCTTTAGTGGCCTTAAAACAAAAAAAATCCGTCCATTGGGGATTCAGCAACTAAAAGTCGACAAAAGCCTGCGAGTTCGCGGATGGGAAGTTAAAGATGATTTTTATGTTGGCCAAACCCGTGTTGGAAAAAAATGGGGGCTAGGCATGATGATGACTGATGGCAATTTTGCCTATGGTCTTAATAACAAGGGCGTCGGCATGACCTATAGTGGAGAGAACTCTATCTATCGAGTCAATATGCAGGAAGTATCAATAGAAATTGACTTCTAAGGCTCACCAAACACTCGTTTAAAGTCCGGCAGGGAATCCAGCATCGGCTTACCGTAACGTTTGGTCAGAATACGGTTATCCAACAATGTAATTCTGCCGCTATCATCTTCTGTTCTCAGTAGTCGTCCACATGCTTGCTTCAGCTTGATTGAGGCATCGGGCACACTGATCTCCCAAAACGGATCCTTACCTTGCTCCTTGAGCCATTCCGTAAGCGTCGCTTCAACAGGATCATTCGGCACAGCGAAAGGCAATTTAGCAATAATGACGTGTTTGACATAATCACCAGGTAAATCAACACCCTCCGTCAAACTACCCAAACCAAAGATCACACTACCTTTACCATCATCAATAACACTACGATGACGACGCACCAGCTCCTGCTTGGAATAATCATCCTGCAACAGCACCAGCGGTTTAATTGCTTCATCCAGTTCCTTATAAACAGCCAGCATTTGGTAACGGGCGGTAAAAATCACCAGGGTAGCTGACTGCGGATCAATGATGTTATTTAACTGCGCAATCAATGACGCTTCAAACTCCTTACCATTACGCGGATCTAGTGCTGTTTTAGGCACTTCGAAGGTGGCGCATTGCTGATAATCAAAGGGGCTAGGCACTACATGGTATTTAGTGGCCTCAGGCAAGCCCATACGGGTGCTGGCACGACCGAAGTGCCCCATCGCTGACAGCGTCGCAGAAGTAAGAATGGCGGCAAAACACTCGGACCACAGCATGCTTTGCAAAATTTGAGAAGCCATCACCGGGCTGCTACATAGCTCAATATCACCCTGTTCATGCTCCAGCTTACTCATCCAGCGCGCCGTTGGCATTTCACCCGATTCATCGGGCCTGGAATAGCTTTGCCATAAATGCATACCCGCTTCACTGCGGTTTAGCGGAATCGACAGGCGCATGTAATTCTGCTCGGCGATTTGCCTTAACTCACCGCCTTCATCCTTTGCTTTGTCGAGCAGCATGTCACCAACCATTTCAAGAGTACGGTTCAGCTTTGAAAATAACAGCGTCAGGTTTTTAGCAATGATGCGCAGATCCGGTGGCACTTCGCCACGACTGAAACGTAAAGTGCGCTCATCGCTATCCTTTACTTTGCTATTCCACAGCCCTTCGATAATTTCCTCAACAAAGGCGAAGTTATCTTCCATTTGTTTCAGCATGGAGGGAAGTTTTTCCGTCTGCTCCCCCAGCACCGAGTCATAGCCAACTTCACTCGAGATTTGGGTTAGTAACTTGGGGATCTGCTTTAGCCACTGCTTGGCGGCTGACAAGCGGAATTGCCCGCTAAAATGGTTAAGCGCCTTATCCGGCAGATGGTGTGCTTCATCAAACACATAAATTGTTTCTTCCGGTTTGGGTAACAACGCGCCGCCGCCCAAAGAGAGGTCGGCAAGCACCAAATCATGGTTCGCCACAATCACATCGGCATCAGCAATTTGCTGTCGCGCCAGAAAATAACTGCACTCTGCAAAATGTGTACAGCGCCTGTTGGTACACTGACTATGGTCCGTAGTCACAGGTTGCCATTGTTTATAGGGGATGACATCGGACCAGTTATCGCGATCGCCATCCCACTCGCCTTCTCGAAACTGAGCCTCTAAATCCTCGTACAGATCCACCGTGTCACCGTCCAAGCGTTGCGCTAATTCATCCTCAAACAACGCCTGACCCGGCGCCATTTCAGCATGATTTATCAACGCATTTTCTAACTTGTACATACACAGGTAACGCCCCCGCCCCTTGGCTATCGCATAATTAAAGGGCAATCCGCTGTGCTTAAGTAAATCCGGCAGATCTTTCTGGATTAGCTGTTCCTGCAGCATGATAGTGGCCGTAGAAACCACCAGCTTTTTGTGCTTTTCCAATGCCAACGGCAATGACGCCATCATATAGGCCACGGTTTTACCCGTACCCGTACCGGCCTCAACCACACAGACATGGGACTCGCCAAGGCGCAGCCCCTTAGCGTCGGTGAGAATACCACCCAACATTTTGGCGATTTCGGCAATCATCAAACGTTGCCCATAACGGGGCCGATAGCCTTGGTTTTTAATCAGCGTTTTATAGGCGGCTTGAATTGACTCTTTTTGAACATCGGTGAGCATTAAAAGATTTTATCCAACAGGTAGGAACATCGCCTGCGCGATGCTATGGAATATTTTATTGATGGTACGGTTTGCTCGTCCGACAATAATTTCGGAAATCATATCCTGATTAGCAATCATCTTGCCAAACAGGCGCTCAAAACTAAGATTAATAGTGCCGCTAGTGCTATTTGTCAGCAATAACAAATGCCCGGAGGCATCGCGTTTGTGCGCCAATCGCCAAGCCACAATCTCGATATTACGCGCGCTGTTATAGAGTTTTTGTGGATCCAAACTATCCAGTAAAAACACCTCTGGCTTCTCACCGTAGCCCTTAAACATCATACCTCGCAAGCCAACTCCTAGTGCAAACACGCGATCACCGCGATACCCCTCATCAAAAGCCAGCAACATTGCTTCGATACTGCCCTTACCACCAAGCTCAGAATAATTTAACGCCACCGGTAAATTGGCCATTTGTTGAAGCCGCATCCCTACCGTTTGGCCCGGTGTCTTAGCGAGTTCTCGCGGATTACGCTTATAGAGCTTCACCACCAGCTCATCAATCTGGTCATTAATACGTCGAATATGCATATCCGAGACAAGATCTGTATCTGATTTAGCCACATTTTTGATCTGATAACTATTTGAACTGCACGCGGAAAACAGCATCAAACACACTGAAACGAACAATAGACGGAAACCAACACTGCGCTTTGATAATGAAAAAAGGCCGGTTTTGGTTTTATTATTTATTTGCATTAGCGTAGCCTTCAAACGGTCACATTCAACGGCATCATATAGGACAGCACCCTATGGAACAACTTGATCAAATTGTTACCCTCATTGCCCTTACCATGGGTGTTGGCTGGGCCAGCGGAATCAACCTGTATGCCACCTTGGCAACCCTAGGAATTCTTAGTATGACCGGCAATATGGTGCTGCCTGAAGAGCTCAACGTGCTATCTAACCCCATGGTGATTGCCGCTGCGGGCTTGATGTATATGGTGGAATTCACCGCCGATAAAATCCCTGGCATCGACAGTATCTGGGACAGCATTCATACCTTTATCCGTATTCCTGCCGGTGCCGTATTGGCTGCCGGAATGGTGGGGGACGCTGGCATTGGCATGGAGTTGGCAGCCGCAATTGTCGGTGGCGGCCTAGCAACCACAACACACGTCACCAAAACCGGTAGTCGTATGCTGATCAACACGTCCCCTGAGCCCATAACCAACTGGATCGCCTCTATCACCGAGGATGTCGTGGTCATACTGGGCATATGGACTGCTGTTCAGAGTCCGTGGTTATTCCTGCTGTTGCTGGCGCTGTTCATTCTATTGCTGATCTGGCTACTACCAAAAATCTGGCGAGCCCTAAAAAAAGCGGGCCGAGGCATTAAAAGCTTATTCATTAAACAGAAAGAAGAAGCCACCACTAATAATAAGGAAACCGAATCGCCAATTGATTTGCCGCGACTTGACCGTTAAAAAAAAATCAGTCTGTTAAACAAATACTCCCCCGGTCTTATACGTGAGCATTAAGGCCGGTGACTAAAGTCTCCGGCCTTTTTTATTGTCTAGCCGTTTCACTATTCTGTCCCAAAAAGGCAAATCAAGCCATGTCCGAACAAAACTGCCGTCTGAAGTACCTTTCCCACTACCCACCCCAAATACTTCAACAAACTCAAACACTACTTGATGAAAACAGGCTCGGAGCATATTTGCTCAACAAATATCCGGTGGCACACAACATCACATCAGCGAGAGCATTATATGACTACACGCTGGACATCAAAAACACCTACCTGCGCAAATCCAATCCGCTCAGCAAAGTCATTTACGATGACAAAATTCATGCCGTTAAACATGCATTAGGACTACACACCTATATTTCCCGAATTCAGGGCAACAAGCTTAAAGCTAAACAGGAAATCAGAGTGGCATCCGCTTTCAAACGAGCGCCGGAAGAGCTTTTAAGGATGATTGTGGTGCACGAACTCGCGCACCTGAAGGAGAAGGAACACAACAAAGCGTTCTATAAACTATGCCAGCATATGGAGCCCTGCTACCATCAACTGGAACTCGATATGCGGCTTTATCTGACACATTTAGAACAAACCGGCAGTCTTTATTAATTATTGAATACAAGTACCGCCGCTCGGCACTTAGGTTCTTTGCTATGAATCAGACATCCGTGCTTTTCAAACTGATTCGTAACACCAAATAGCCCAGCACACCGGCCAGCAAGGAGCCGATGACAATACCGATACGCTCATCAAACAGCATGTTTACCCCGGTTTCTTCAAAAGCCAAAGAACCGATAAACAAACTCATGGTGAAACCAACACCACATAACGCCGATGTACCATACAGTGTGAGCCAACTCATTCCCTGCGGAAGACGAGCCAGTCCCAACTTAATGGCTAACCAGCAAAAGCCAAACACACCAATTTGATTGCCTAGAAACAGCCCCAGCGCAATGCCCACGGGCACAGGGTGTAATATTTGATCGACCCCTAACTCTGTAAAGTTGATACCCGCATTAGCAAAAGCGAAAACGGGCAAAATGACAAAGGCCACAGTAGCGTGAAGATCGTGTTCCATTTCCTTTAGAGGCGAAACGGAGGGATCTTTATTGGATTTAATGGGAATAAACACCGCCATAATGACACCCGCCAGCGTCGCATGCACACCTGATTTAAGCGTCGCCACCCACATGATGACGCCGATAAGGATATACACACTTTTAGAGGTCACATTACTGCGATTCAGAATAAACAGCGTAATCACACAACCCAAGCCGATCAATAGCGCCAGCAACGAGATTTTGCTTGTGTAGAAAAACGCAATGATCAGAATACCGCCAATGTCATCAAAGATGGCCAGCGAGGTTAGAAATATTTTCAACGACGTTGGCACCCGTGATCCCAACAGGCTTAGAACACCCAGCGCAAATGCAATATCGGTAGCCGAAGGTATCGCCCAGCCCTGCGCCGCAACAGGGTCATCGGCATTGAAATACAGATAAATTAACGCCGGTGCCAGCATGCCGCCTATTGCACCAAAGCCTGGCAAGATGATATTACGCTTATCCGACAACTCGCCCTCAATCAGCTCTCGCTTTAACTCCAGGCCGACCAGAAAAAAGAACACAGCCATTAAACCGTCATTAATCCACAGCAACAGTGGTTTAGCGACTTCAAAGGTGCCGATACGCAGTTCAACCGGTATGGAAAGTAACAATTCGTAATAAGTATTCAGAGGCGAGTTAGCGAATACCAAGGCCAATATTGCCGCTAAAATCAGCAAAATACCGCCCGCTGATTCAAGCTTGAGAAAAGCGACTACAAATGATTCTGAATTTGACGTGCTAGTCATATCGGTATTAAAACCTATTCTATTAACAAAGCCGGTAAATCATAAATACAACCTACTCAAAACAGTTTGAATTCACAACAAGAGGGATATAAATCGAGCTTGCAACGACTAATGCAATAACGAAGGCGAATCGGGGTTATCTTGATCTAAAAGCTCATCAACATCATCCTGGCCCACGCCTTCCTGCTGCAACTCTTTGACAACATTTGGCAACATGGTTTCAGGATCAACCACTCCTTCCAACTCAAGCTCGGCATTGATTTTGTCGAGATCACGAATGCCCGAAAGCGCGGGCAATTCATCCAGTGTTTTCAAATTAAAATAATCGAGGAAGATTTTGGTTGTCGCATACATAGCTGGCCGACCTGGCACATCACGATGGCCAACCACACGCACCCATTCGCGCTCCAGCAGAGTCCGAATGATATTGGAGCTGACACTCACACCGCGCACTTCTTCTATATCACCGCGTGTAACAGGCTGGCGATAGGCTATCAATGACAGCGTTTCCAATAAAGCACGGGAATAACGAGTAGGCTTTTCTTCCCAAAGGTGACTAACCCAATCACTTAAATCTTCACAGACCTGAAAACGCCAACCGCTGGCAACTTCCTTAAGCTCAAAGCCTCGACCTGTGAAATCACTGGCAATTTCTTTCAGAGTCGAGCGTAATTCTGCATTGCCGGGCGCTTGCCCTTCTGGAAATAAATGCCCCAAACGCTCCAATGACAGAGGTTCACCGGCGGCCAACAGTGCGCCTTCAATAATACGTTTTAGCTGGGAAACGTTATCATCAGTCATTGGTTTATTAAGCCCCGGTCCGCGCCTTAAGGTGAATAGGTCCAAACGGTTCGTTTTGTACAATATCCACCAATGATTCCTTGATCAACTCCATCATTGCCAGAAATGTCACGATCACGCCCTGACGTCCCTCTTCTGCATTGAACAGAGAGATGAAAGGTACAAACTGATTGCCTTCCAAACAATTAAGAATATGTACCATTTTCTCGCGCGTTGAGAGCTTTTCACGCTCAATTTCATGCTGCTGAAACATATCGGCGCGTGTTAACACCTGCGACAACGCCAGCAGCATTTCACGCAATGTGACATCGGCCAGCGGTTTAGTACTTTCGAAATCTGGTGGATCGGCACTGGCGACATGGAAATCACGGTTCAAACGAGGCAGCTCATCGATATCTTCAGCGGCCTGTTTATAACGTTCGTATTCCTGCAAGCGACGAATCAGCTCGTTGCGCGGATCACCGTCGTCCTCTGTTTCTTCACTATGTCGCGGTAACAACGAACGGGATTTAATCTCCGCCAGCATCGCCGCCATCACCAAGTATTCCGCCGCCAGCTCCCACTGCATGGATTTCATCAGTCCGATGTATTCCATGTACTGTTTGGTAATTTGCGAAACGTTGATGTTCAGAATATCGAGATTCTGACGTTTGATAAGGTAAAGCAGTAAATCGAGCGGCCCTTCAAAGGCTTCTAGGAAAACTTCTAGGGCGTCCGGGGGAATATAGAGATCTTGCGGAATCTGAGTGTATGGTTGTCCTTCCACCATTGCGAAGGGCATTTCGCCCTGAGCTGGCTGAAGGCTCTTAACCAGCTGCGCTGAGTTAACCTGAAGAGCTAAACCCGTCTGCGCGGCACCCTGCTGGGCACCGTTTTCAGTAACATCTTTGTTATCAAACGGCTCAGTCATAAATATCCATTAGCTAAGAAACTCTAGCGCCTAATCAGCGCTTAACGATAGAAGCCCTTAGCAGCAACTAAAAGCACCTTTAGCGATAACTAAGCCCCATCGCTTCACGTACACGCTCCAGCGTTTCGCGAGCTTCATCGCGGGCTGCTTCATTACCATCGGCAATAATGCTACGCACCACATCAGGGCTATCTTCATACTCTTTGGCGCGCTGACGAATAGGTCTCAACTCTTCAATCACCGCATCAATCACCGGCTTTTTACATTCCAAACAACCAATACCAGCGCTGCGACAACCTTCCTGCACCCAGTCCTGAGTCTGGTTATCAGAGTAAACCTCGTGCAGCTGCCACACGGGACATTTGCCCGGATCACCCGGATCAGTCAGGCGAATACGCGCAGGATCCGTCTGCATGGTGCGAATCTTACGCTCTACTTCATCAGGCTCTTCACGCAAGGCAATCGTATTGCCATAGGATTTGGACATTTTTTGCCCGTCCAGCCCAGGCATTTTAGACTCAGGTGTCAGCAGTGCTTGAGGCTCAGGCAGAATCACCTTACCGCCACCCTCAAGGAAACCTACTAAACGCTCACGTTCATTGATGGAAATATTCTGCTGCTCACTAATCAATGCGCGAGCACGTTCCAAGGCTTCCTGATCTCCCTGTTCCTGAAATGCACTTTTCAGTTGCAGGTAAATCTTAGCGGCCTTTTTGCCCATTTTTTTGATAGCCACTTCAGCCTGCTCTTCAAACCCAGGATCACGACCATAAAGATGGTTAAAGCGACGCGCCACTTCACGGGTTAATTCCACGTGCGACACCTGATCAGCACCCACTGGCACTTGACCCGCCGAGTACATCAAAATATCCGCACTTTGTAGCAGTGGATACCCCAGAAAACCGTAAGTCGCCAAGTCCTTCTCTTTCAGTTTTTCCTGTTGATCCTTGTAGCTCGGCACACGCTCTAACCAGCTCAGCGGTGTCATCATCGACAACAACAAATGCAGCTCCGCATGTTCAGGAACTTTCGACTGAATAAAGCAGGTCGCAGAGCCTGGGTTTACACCGGCGGCCAACCAATCAACCACCATATTCCAGACACTGTCCTGAATGATGTGCGGATCTTCATAGTGAGTCGTCAGGGCGTGCCAATCAGCAACAAAAAAGTAACATTCAAACTCATGTTGCAGTTTTACCCAGTTTTTCAGTACGCCGTGATAGTGACCAAGGTGAAGATTACCGGTCGGTCGCATGCCGGAAAGTACGCGCTGTTTTGAATTGGCAGCCAAACTAAACTCCTAGAAATTAAATCGTATCGGTCTAAAAAACGCATTATAGCGGGGATTAACCCTTTAGGTAATGGGGTATTACACTGTCATTTCGAATGCCTACCCTAGGGTAGCCTCTCTTGTAGCTACGCCACAATTCACCTCGTGAGAGGAATCTTTCAAGCGCCTATAAAAATTTCGCCCATTCATCGAAATGACACACACAGGTCAGTTATTCGAAGTCTCTCACATCGCCCATACCAACACGTACAACCTCGGGCACATCATCGGTCATATTGATAACGCTGGTGGCTTCCATCCCGCAGTAACCGCCATCAATAATCAGATCAACCTGATGCTCCAATGTCGCGCGAATATCGTAGGGATCGGTAAGCGGTTGATCATCGCCCGGCATGATCAGCGAAGTGCTCATCAATGGCTCGTCCAATGCTTCCAGCAAAGCCTGGGTAATATTATGCTCAGGCAGACGCAAACCGATGGTGCGGCGCTTTGGATGCAGTAAACGTCGTGGCACTTCGCTGGTAGCGTTTAGGATAAAGGTATAAGCGCCAGGGGTATGGGCCTTAAGCGTACGATAAGTACTGTTATCTACCTTGGCGTAAGTGGAAACCTCTGACAAATCGCTGCACACCAGAGTAAAGTTGTGTTTATCATCAAGGCGGCGAATTTCACGAATACGATCTACCGCTTTTTTATCACCGATGTGACAACCCAGTGCATAAGCACAATCGGTGGGATACACAATCACCCCGCCTTGATTGATGATCTCTACGGCCTGCTTAATCAGGCGCGCCTGTGGATTGTCTGGATGAATCTGAAAAAACTGGCTCATAGAAAGCTCTTATTGAGTTAGTGTTTCTTTGTCAGCAGGAGATAACCATAAGTCCCACACCGGCCGACATACCTTCGGTAAGGGCACAATCCTCCCCAAATCACACCATTGTGTATTGGGATTATGGAAATCACTGCCACAAGAGGCGTAAAAATCGAACTCGTCACACAAACGTGCAAAATAGTCCGTGACATCCTTATTCTGCGAACCGGATACCACTTCCATGGCGTCCCCACCAACTTCTTTAAAAAAGGTTAACAAGCGCCGTAATTTTGACCGTGTGAGTTTGTATTTATCCGGATGCGCCAACACCGCATAACCACCAGCGGCATGAATCCAGCTCACCACTTCATCCAGCTCAGGCCACTGGCTTTTTACATCGCCTACTTTACCCGCACCAAGGTATTTATTAAACGCCGTACTATGATCTTCCACATAGCCCTGCTCTATCATGTAACGGGCAAAATGCGGTCGCCCTAATTCACTGTCACCAGCGATTTCTTTGGCGCCTTCATAGCAGTTTTCAAAACCCAGTTTCGCCAGCCTTTTGCCTATCAACTGCGCTCGCTCCACGCGTTTGAGTGACTGCCCCGCCAATGCTGTTTTTAAATCAGGATTTTGTGGGTCAATATTTAAGCCCACCACGTGAATACCCACCCCACTCCACTGACTGGAAAGTTCAATACCCGCTACAAGCTCCAAACCAAGCTTGGCTGCTGTTTCACCAGCTTCAGCTAAACCAGCGACGGTATCATGATCTGTCAACGCCAGCATAGTAACGCCATTAGCATGGGCTCTTTCCAACACATGCTGTGGCGAAAGCGCACCGTCTGATGCAAGGCTGTGACAATGTAAATCGACTTTCATAAAACTCGGACTACGTGGGTTTATTTTGGATGTGCAGATTAACACTTAAGCCCCTGCCTAACCTAAGGAAATCACGCCTGAAGTGCTTATTTCAAGCCCGATGAAGATGCTGCATCACATCAGACTTTGGCGTATTATTCTAAGTTAGCCTTCACAATGGCGCTGTATCTTTCACTACGAAACATAACAGTATGCCCTTTTAACGTCGCACCACATTTCGGTTACTGGAGAACCTCATGCCCAACATCTTCGACAACATCCTTGGCACCGTCGGCAACACCCCCGTTGTCAAAATCAACCGTCTGGCACCCGACAACGTAAACATTTATGTAAAGATCGAAGCCTTCAACCCTATGGGCTCCGTAAAAGATCGGCTGGCACTGGGCATTATTGAAGACGCAGAACGTCGCGGCACGCTCAAACCAGGCCAAACTGTGGTAGAAGCCACCAGCGGCAATACCGGTATCGGTCTGGCCATGGTGTGTGCACAGAAAGGTTATCCATTGGTTGTCACCATGGCAGAAAGCTTCAGCGTTGAACGCCGTCGTTTGATGCGTTTTCTCGGCGCCAAAGTAATACTGACACCCGCACCTTTAAAAGGCAGTGGAATGTTAGCCAAAGCTGTCGAACTCGCCAAAGAACACGGCTGGTTCCTGGCCCGCCAGTTTGAAAATGAAGCCAATGCCGATATGCACTCCAACACCACCGCGCCGGAAATTCTCTCCTCCTTCCCAAATGGCTCACTGGATTACTGGATTACCGGTTATGGTACCGGCGGCACGCTGAAAGGTGTATCTCGTGTACTGAGAAAAGAGAGCCCGAACACCAAAGTGGTAGTGTGCGAACCGGTTAATGCTGACCTACTCAACAGTGGCGCAGCACAACCGATCAATGATGCTGGTGAGCCAATCACACACCCAAGCTTCAACCCGCACCCAATGCAGGGCTGGACACCGGACTTTATTTCCAAGTTGACCGATGATGCAGTCTCTGAACAATTGATTGACGAGCTGGTCACTGTTGCCGGCCCAGACGCTCTCAAGTGTTCACGCGATCTAGCCCAGCAGGAAGGTATCTTTGTTGGTATATCCGCTGGTGGTACCTTCGCCGCAGCGCTGGAAATCGCTAAGTCTGCACCTGCTGGCAGTAACATTCTTTGCATGCTACCGGACACTGGTGAACGTTATCTATCAACACCACTGTTTGAAGATATTTCACCTGACATGAGTGAAGAGGAAATTGCGCTGTCCAAATCAACATCTGGTTATCAATTTAATTAATGACACTGCCTAAAAACACTTATCGAGACCTCAGCGTAACGTAACGAGCGAAGCCAAGACTAGGAAAAAACAGGCGTAAAAGCGGATGTCGACAGGGATGTCGGTATTAGGGTAATGCAGGAGCAATTACCGAGTTTACTGATGTAAATGAGCATTTTAAGCCTGTTTTTAACAAAGTACTGGGGGGCACAGTAGTTATGCTGAGGCCTCTTATCATCAATTATTAGTACCGATGAAATAAAAGAGCATGCCCCTTTTGGCCATGCTCTTTTTTCTAGCTTTTTAAGCCTCTCCGTCCCTCTACTCATTCACCCAAACCATTTTTTTCTCTGGGTTAATGCAAATAACTAAAGTAAATAAAGATATTCCAAGCAGGATTAAAAAATCGGGTCTAATATCATTAAGCGCGGGTTGCCACTCATTAATTCATAAATAATATTTACCCTATACTTAAGCCGTATTCTAAAAGGACAGCTTTTAGAATTAAGTAAAGAAATGATACATCCCGCTAACTGTCGAACACAAACTCGAGCTATAAATCCCTAAGGGCAGAGAACAATACAGAATATGGATAATAATGTAAGCCTACTGTCAGCCCACGCTACAACATCGATGTTAAGCGTAGAGCAAGTCAATCATCTCTTACAATTGCAAAGCAGTATTCTGGAATCAGTCGCCCATGGCGACGATTACCTCAAGTCTCTAGACTCACTGTGCCGCACAGCAGAATCATTACTTCCAAACTCTGTTGCGTCTGTGATGTTATTCGATGGTTCTAATCAATATTTAGAGGTTAAGGCGGCCCCTAGCATTCCCGCTGAAGCCATCGAATTTTTGAATGGTCTAAAACCGGGCCCCGAAGCAGGATCCTGTGGCACAGCCGTATTTAACAATGAACCGCAGTTTATCACCGATACGCGCGTCGACCCTCGCTGGGCGACCATGCAACAGTTTGCTAACGATTATAATATCTGCTCCTGCTGGTCCGTACCCATCCGGGCCCAACAAAAGAAAGCCATTGGATCGCTCGCCTTATCCAGCTTTGAAATGCGAACGCCGTCACTATTCCATAAACAACTACTGGCAACCGGAGCCCACCTTGCCAGTATTATTCTTGAACGCGAAAAAGAAAAAACGCAATTATGGAAAATTGGTCATTACGACACCCTGACAAACTTACCGAACCGCACACTGTTCAACATTCACTGCGAACATGCCATCGAGCAAGCCAAGCGTAAGAAGAGCAAACTAGCACTGCTACTTTTCGACCTTGACCGTTTCAAAGATATTAACGACACCTTAGGCCATCAGGCGGGTGATGAAATTATTAAACAATCCGCCCAGGTAATTGCCAGCTGCCTGCGAAAAGAAGATGTATTGGCTCGCCTGGGTGGCGATGAATTTCTACTACTACTCGACGATGTCGAAGACACTCAAAGCACGCACTATGTAGCAGAAAAGATTATTAATGCCTTCCATACACCGCTGCTCATCAACAACGAAGAACATCATTTTTCTACCAGTATCGGAATCAGCCTTTTCCCTGATGACGGTGACGATCTACAATCACTGCAAAAAAACGCCGACGTAGCCATGTATGCCGCAAAATCAAAAGGCCACGGCAAAATTGTTTATTACCAACCCGCCCTGACACAGGCCATCAACTCGCGCATTTCGCTGGTTAAGCAACTCCGAAACGCCATACAAGAAGAACAATTTTTTCTTCACTACCAACCACAATACTGTACAAAAAGCGGAAAACTGACCGCCGCTGAAGTGCTTATACGTTGGAAAAACTCGCACCACAAACTCGTCCCGCCGTTAGAATTTATTCCTATCGCAGAAGATAGCGGCCTCATTCTCGAAATTGGTGATTATGTTGTTCGCACCGCCTGCCAACAATGCGTTAAATGGTGGAACAAAGGCCTACCAGCATTCACCCTGTCGGTTAACTTATCGGTCAAACAATTACAAAGCGGTTATGCAGAAAAGTTACTGAATATCCTTGAGGAAACTCAGTTTCCTCCACACCTGTTAGAAATGGAAATCACTGAAAGTCTGCTCATGGAAAAAGAGAGCGAGGTCATACCGGAGTTAAACAAACTGAAAGCTTCCGGCGTTTTAATCGCAATGGACGACTTTGGTACGGGCCATTCGTCATTGGCCCTTCTCAAACACCTACCCATTTCAAAACTTAAAATCGACCGTTCGTTTGTGCGCGACATTCCCGAAGACCAAAACGACATGATCATCGCCCGCACCATCATCGCCATGGGCCAAACTCTCGACCTTAAAGTCGTTGCAGAGGGAGTAGAGACTGAAATTCAAAAAGCGTTTTTAAGCGCGGAAAGCTGTGATTTACTGCAGGGGTTTTTGTTGAGCAAACCTCTGCCGGTAAGCGAGTTTGAAGCACTGTTAACTAATAGTAACTAGCCTCTTTTAGTAAAAAACAATTAGGAGCAATGTAAAAATTGCACGAGGTCTAAAGGGGCCGCTGACAAATAAGCATAACGCTACTCCTCCACCAATTCTTCGGAGATCGTTGAAATTGTCCATCTATCTCTTTTTCGGGTTAATCTTTGCAGCCTTTCTCCTCTGGCTGTCGTTCAGACAATTACAACAATTCCGGCGACATAAACTTTTCTTAAAACCGTTAGCCCCTGAGTCGATTCGGATTCTGGAGAATAACGTTTCAATCTATTCACTGTTACCCGGGGCGCTTAAAAAAGAGCTTCACGGAAGGATAAACATCTTCCTCAATGAAAAGGAATTCATTGGGTGCGCCGGATTACAGATTTCAAACGAGATACGAATAACCATTGCCGGCAATGCCTGCCTACTCTTGCTTAAACGTGATAAACGCTGCTTCCCGGGGTTTACGAGCATTCTGATGTACCCTGATACCTATGTCGCAAAAGAAGTTAAAAGCGATGGTATGGTTAAGTCGCATGAACAAAGCACACGATCCGGTGAGTCTTGGCTCCGCGGCCCCATCGTTCTATCGTGGGCGGACGTCATGCGTGGCTCACTCAACCCGAGTGACGGCCACAACGTCGTACTACACGAATTCGCTCATAAGCTGGATGAAGCAAACAGCACCATGAACGGGCTTCCTGTGCTTCGCGACAGCTCCCACTACGCTGAGTGGGCAAACGTTCTCAGCAAGGAATTTGATGCTCTCCTAATAAGAGTCAATCGCGGCACTAACTCCGTGATAGATACCTACGGCACAGTCTCACCCGCGGAATTCTTTGCTGTAGCAACTGAATCCTTTTTCGAGAAACCGGTGCAGATGAAGGCTAAACTACCAGAGCTATACCAACAGCTGGATCGATTTTATAACTTGGACCCTGCTGCATGGCGCTCATAAAGTTAAAAGAGCCACGTTAGTGGTACAGTAAGACTAAGTTAAACACCCCACTTATAGGCTGTTGAAAAACGTTTTCGAGGCAGGGGATACAAGGCAAAATCAGACGAGAAAGCGCAGTTTATAGGTCATTAATGAGCATTTTAAGCCTGATTTTAACGCCGTATCATTTTTGGGTTCCAGGGAACCCCGTCCCGCACCATCGCATTTAGAATAACAACCACCTTTCTCACGCAGGAAATGATCGCTGTTTTCTTGGCTTTACCTGCCACTAACAGTCATTCATACGTCTTTTTAAACACCGGATTACACTGCATCGCCATGTACATCACCGTGCAGATTTTAGGCCGCCCTCGAATTCTTCGCTGCCCTTGATAAGTCCCGCTCTCTCAATTAATCGGTGCCACTCCGACCAGTGCGCAGGCTTGTTTATTGGTTAAATAACCCCGCTCCGACATATTACTGAGAAGGCTCAAGACCCACACCCGGCACACTCTGCAGTATGCTGTTCTTAGCCTGATATTCAAGGCAACTTTCAATCAATTTATGCAGCTGCTGGTTAATTTTTGTCAGCTGTTTTTTAAACGCAGCCAGCGACTATTTAATGCTGCTAACGAGCGCTTTTGGTAAGATTTGAAGACGGCTTTTCTCTATCGTTTGCATGCCAAAAGCTGCTTTCTGCACGACAACAAATCACTCATACGCTGCGTCATGTCTGGCTTTAGTTACGATAAAGCAGGTTTGATCGCTTCGCCATAGTGAGCAATTATGAGTGCATCGAGCTTATCCGTTTTGGCTAACTGACCAATCGCTCCAGCGAACTTTGTAACCTGTGCAAGATTGGCAACCACAACCGGTAACTTTGCCTTGGCGCAGGCATAATAAAGGCGTGTTCAAGTCGCCCCGTGGCTTCAATGACAATACGTGTGGGTCAGTGTTTTTCAGGGTCTTAATTGACTCTGGTATGCCTTTATCGTCGTTAGATAGAGTGAAATAAAGATCCACAGGGCGGATATAAATATCCAACTGTTGTTTGTCGGTATCGACATTGATTTCGTTTTGATTCTTTTAAGTGTTCATAATAAGCTGACTCTGCCTTGCTGATACGGGCTCGAGGCCCAGTTGACTATCCGAGTTTTTAGCTTGGCGTTCTTACTTGTTAGCGGTCTCTCAATTGAGGAGCCAATGAGTCAACGAACTGCGGCAAAGAAAGTTTAGTTGCTGTTAGGGGCTGGACCTCACTTCACCCAAAACAAGATCGTATTATCCATACAAGTCGACCACTACCGCCGTCAAATAAACAAACCATAAACTAACGACTGTTCTTAATTTCATCCGCCGTTCAAATCCCGTTTATCGTAATAGTTACAATTAGTTAAAGTATCTTCCTCATAAAAAAACTCAAGATTTATTGAATGCGGCTGGGTTATAATTAAATCGATTTCATGACAATGAGACCAACCTAGTGACAAGGACCCGTTGCAAACCGCTCTGTATAGTTTTAACCGGATTATTCTGTCTACTTGCGCCAATGCTCAGTACGGCAGAGGTTGTTATCGTTAACTCTCAAGTTCCTACCTCGTCGCTTGATCGCAGTGAACTGCGAGCTATCTTTAGTATGAAAAATCCACAATGGAAAGACGGCTCCCCTATGACCGTTTTCGTCTATGATGATAGAAACCCTTTGCATCAGAGGTTCTGCAAAAAAATCCTTAAGGTATTTCCCTACCAACTTCGTAAAAACTGGGATCGTCTAGTTTACTCTGGTACGGGGCAAGCCCCACAAAGTATTAAGAATGAAGAGGATATGATACGTCAGGTCTCTACCACACCAGGAGCCATCGGTTATATTCGCCAAGGAGTAGACATTAATGATGTCACCGTCATTGCCATCGAATCCAACTAAACGCCGCCAGGGAGGCAGCTCATGAATTTCAGACGTCTATGGCTTACGCTATTGGCCTTATTCGCATCCTGTTTAAAACCAGCCTATGCGGACAACGCTGATTGGCTCGACCGTGTACAGTTACACGGTTTTTTAACACAAGGCTATATCAATACTAATCACAACAATTGGTTTGGTAACAGTGAAGACGGCAGTTTTGATTTTACCGAACTGGGGTTAAATGCCTGGCTACAATTGACACCAAAAGTCTCTTTGGCGGCACAGGGGATTTCCAGACGTGCAGGGAAAATGGATGACGGCTCGCCTGATCTCGATTACGGCATGATCAGCTATCAGGCGTTGAATTCAACTGACACAGAGTTGGGCTTTCGTCTCGGCCGCATTAAAAGCAAAATTGGCCTTTATAACGACACCCGTGATGTGGCAGCAACCCGCCCCGGCGTTTTTATGCCGCAGTCTATTTATTTTGACCGCATTAGAAATCTCATTCTTTCAGTCGACGGCGTGTCTACCTTTGGCGCACTACACTCTGATATTGGTTCCTTTTACTTAAACATCAATGTCGGGAAATTTCGTACCGATAAAAATGTAAAAGCCACCTTTTTAGGACCCTTACCAACGGGCTCACTGAACAGCGATAATACAAATATCATTACCAACCTGCTCTATGAGTACGACGCTGGACGAATCCGGATTGCCCTCAGCAACGTCGACTATACTCTGGACTTCAATGCTAGACCCGATCCAGTTTTTTCGGACGGCACCATAGACGGCGATTACAGAATTCTTTCCGGTGAATACAATACAGAGCTCTGGAGCTTTACCGCCGAATACTCTCGCCAACCTATTGTTTACCGTGGTATTTCCACTGTCTTTGATACGCTTGATGGCGAAGCTGAAGCTTACTATTTCCAAATCGCCCGTCGCCTTCCCAACAACTGGTCATCATGGCTGCGTTACGAAGCATCCTTCCGCGATAAAGATGATAAAGATGGTTCCGTTCGTGGGCCAGCCAGTGGCCTTGAACCACATGAAACGTTTACTAAATCCTGGGGCCTTGGCGCTCGCTGGGATGTCACCAACGATTGGATGGTCAGCGCTGAATACCAGAGAAATAATGGAACGTTCATTCTTTCCCGAATCGATAACCCAGGCCAAATTCCAACCGACCAGAAATGGGATGTTTTTTCGTTGCTAGTATCTTACCGTTTCTAACACTAGGCTAACTCAAAGCTCAACATGAGAAACAATCCAAACTCAGCGGTTAAATTAAGTCTCAAGTGGAAAGTTGGCTTGATTGTCAGCTGCGTGCTGATTCTCTTTGGTCTATTAATGAGCTGGTTTACCCAGCGGACTCTGGAAAAACAATTTCAAGATAACCTTTCCCAAAATTGGTCTCGCAACGAACAGCAACTTCAAACATTACTCAAATATGAAAGGGAGTACCTGCTACGAATTGGCGATGCAATCAACACTCAAATCAACGGCAACGTCAAAAACCGTCTTCAAGAGCTGGATCAAAGCTGGTCAACTCTACAGTTCGAATGGAATCTAAACGGCCTGCAATTCCACGCTCGGCCAGAAGAAGAACTATTTTCGGGTGGCTCTAGAATCAGCTCTAAAAATCTGCCAATGTGGCTGGATAAAGTCCATACATCAGAGCAGCCAGCCACGTTTCTTGACTGTCATAGCACCTGCCAGATTATTGCCGTCATACCCGTCCTTGAAGACCTTGATATCAGTGGTTTTGTCGTAGTCAGCCGCTCCATGGCAGACCTGGTTATCGGCCTGGGCCATTCAAGTAATGCTATCGCAGGGCTCATAACATCCGGTGAAAACAACACCAAGATCGACAGAAAAACCATTCCAAACTGGAAGGTAAAAATTGCCGCTTTAACGTCACTGGAAAGAAATCAACCGTTACTCATTAATCTCACAGAAACAACTTCGTTGGCAGAAGCACTGGATAACGGTGCACATTCACGTTTCAACGACAAAGACTACATTTTACAATTATTACCACTCAACCAAAGTGAGCAACCTCAACAAGCGTACATTCTCATCATTCAAGACGTAACCGAAGCGTTACTGAATATTCGTAACATCACCAATACCAGCCTGCTTTCGGGTTTATCCGCCTTGCTGCTGTCGTTATTTTTTATTCTTTTACTACTCAGGCCTGCGCTGGCACGCCTTCAGAACATTGCCAATAAATTACCCTTGCTAGCCGACAGCGAATTTGACGAATTCAAAAAACGTCTTCATCAACCAACTAGGCCTAACAGCACAATCGATGAAATCGATGTGCTTAATGACACAGCTCTCGCATTAGCAGGAAAGCTGGAAACACTCAACGATGCCGTTAATGAACATGCCCATCGACTGGTGCAACGTTCCAGCGAGTTAGCTCAGGAGCGAGATTTTGTTAATCAACTACTCAATACTGCTCAGGCCATTATCGTCACTCAGGATATAAACGGTAGAGTTCGACTACTGAATTCCCATGGCGAAAGCATTTCCGGCTATGAGGAAGAAAAAACCATTGGCCAGCTTTTTCGGGAATTATTCCTGACACCACACACCCTATCATCAACGTTGCTTGCAATAGAGGCCGTCCGTCGTGGCGGACGAGACAGCTTCCGTCATGAAGCTGATTTCTACCACGCCGATGGCAGCCTGTCCTCCATTTCATGGATTCATACACACTTGCAAAACAATTCGGATGATGAAGAGGCCGCGGCCATGATCTCCATTGGTTTGAATATCAGTGAACGTATCGAAGCAGAACAACGTCTCGCCTGGTTAGCTGATCACGACCCGCTAACCTCGTTATACAATCGTAGACGTTTCCACGGGGAGTTTAAATCTGCCATTGACGTCGCTAAACGATACAAGCGTAGCGGCGCACTACTGGTACTCGATCTGGATGAGTTCAAACTAGTGAATGAAACACTGGGGCATCATGCTGGCGACAAGCTACTCAACAGAGTGGCCGAAAAGCTACGAAGCCTGACTAACCCATCGGATATTATTTCCCGTCTCGGTGGCGATGAATTTGCTATTGTTTTGCGTGAAGCCGATATAGCAGAAACCCAAGCTTTTGCGGACACTATTATTGAGCATATCACTGCCCTGGAAACCGATGAAAATCAATATCACCCAACCATTAGTACCAGCATAGGTGTTGTGCTATTTCCTGCACATGGAGAAGACATCAATGAGTTACTCTCCTACGCCGACCTTGCTATGTATCAAGCAAAAGAAATGGGCAAAGGTTGCTGGCATATGTTCCAAGCTGGCGATAAAACCCGAGAAAGAGTTCAAAAACGTGTGTTCTGGAAAGAACGTATCGAGCATGCGCTGAAAAAAGACCTGTTCCAGCTCTATTTCCAACCTATCATGAAAATTAATAACCATCGAATCTCTCACTATGAGGTACTGCTGCGTATGCAAGATGGCGAAGGCGGCGTTTTCCCCCCCGGTCCATTTATCGAGGTTGCCGAACAAACAGGATTGATTCATGCCATTGATCACTGGGTCATCAAAAAAGCCATTGAGCACCATATTGAATTCAATAACGAAGGCAGGGGAATCAACCTTTCGATAAACCTGTCAGGTCGAGTTATTAATGATGACGATTTATTACCATTACTAAAAAGTCATTTGAGCCAGGACAGTGTCATTCCTAACAACATTATCTTTGAGTTAACAGAGACCTCCGCAGTGGCCGATCTTGCCTCCGCCGAACTGCTGATGAATGAAGTCCGCGCACTGGGCTGTCATTTTGCACTGGATGATTTTGGAGTTGGCTTTTCATCCTTTGCCTACCTCAAGCAACTGCCCGTAGACTACGTTAAAATTGATGGTTCTTTTATCCGCCAACTGGCCGACAATCACGATGACCAGTTGTTTGTCAAAGCGCTTACCGACGTTGCCAAGGGTATGGGCAAAAAGACCATTGCCGAATTTGTTGAAGATGGCGTCACGCTAAAGATGCTCGATGAATACGGGGTTGATTTTGCACAGGGCTACTTTGTTGGCAAACCACTACCGCACATCCTTGGTTAAAAAATCTGCCCATCAGCTTTAATATTAGCTGACAAATATCAGCACCGGGACGGCGGGCGTATTCCCTTGCCTAAAGAGACATTAGATATGCATTGCAACACATGTGGGCCTACGTCTCTGGCCTTTCTACTGATATCACAAGTGCCCCACAAAATTGGAATTTAAAGCGCCTACTAAAGGAAATTTAACAACGGGCTGTAAGCCATGAAGTCCAATACCTTCAGCACTCCACGGCACTAGCTGAGCTGGACGTTTGGATTAGATAAAAACACCTAATATGGAGAGCTGTGACTCCCCTGCATAACACAGGACATTATTCAGCCACCTTTTCCAGTACATCTATAAGGTTCTGTAACTGGAAATCATTAATATACCGCTCAAATTGAGCCTGTAACGTTGCATTTTCTGCGGGCAATCTAGTGGTTAAAACCTGTAATTCAGCAATATCTCCCATTTGAGCTGCCGCCAAAAACTGAATAGCCGTCTCTTTTGGCAAGCGCTGAATATCATCAGTGCATAGCTGAGGCGCTATGTCATGCGCTGTCACTCCAGCACTGCCAGCCCGGTAGAGGTAGTGTAACGGCAAGTATTTACCCATGGCCGTTAAAATTTCCTGTTCGAAATAAGGTTTGTAATGAAGCTCATCACAACCCACAGCAAGAACATCTGAAGTCTCCTCTTTGAAAGCACTGGCAGTCAGAGCAAGAATTTTAACCGCTTGTCCGCCCGGTAATTTCCGAATACGTCGAGTCGCCTCATAACCATCCATTACTGGCATGCCCATATCCATCCAGATTAAATGCGGCTGCCAAGTCAAAAATGCATCAACGCCATCCTGCCCGTTATGGGCTTCGTGCACATTAAAACCAACCCTTTCCAACTGACTACGCAATAGAAGTCGATTACTGGCTTGATCCTCAACGATAAGAACACGCCATTCTGGCTCATCCTTCGCCAAAGCGATTATGGTTTGCCGTTCCTCAACGTCACACACCATCACTGTCGTATCAGCTGTCACGGTTATTTCAAGGGAAAATAATGAGCCCTTATCCACTTCACTTTCTACGTTGAGAGTGCTTCCCATCAGTTCTGCAAACTGGTTACTAATAGCCAAACCAAGCCCCGTGCCGTTTCGTCCGTTAATACCCTGTCCGCTCTGTATAAAAGGATCAAAAATGGTGCTGAGTTTATCTTCCGGAATACCCATACCGGTATCCTGTACAGCAAAACATAACGTCCATTGATCAGTCTCTGATTGCTCTGCATTCACCGTTAAATAAATGCTGCCTTTTTCTGTAAATTTAATAGCATTGCCAAGTAGGTTAATCAGAATTTGCTTAACCTTACCTCCATCCATTTTCACAAACTGAGGTACAGACGGGTGCAGCTCCAGAGCCAAATACAAACTCTTACTCAAAGCTCGATCTTTCAACATTTTCTCAACATCCTGTAACAGGCGATGCAAGTCAGTTGTCTCAATATTTAGAATGGCATGTCCAGCCTCTATTTTGGCCATATCCAGCACACCGTTAATCAAATCTAGGAGGTGCTGACCACTGCTATTGATTATGTGTAAGTTATCTTTTTGCGCGGACGTCATAAACTCATCGTGAACCATCAACTCCGAGAAACCCAGCACCGCATTTAGAGGCGTCCGCAATTCATGGGACATATTGGCAAGAAAAATACTCTTTGCGAGGTTTGCTGCTTCGGCGCCCTCTTTCGCGTCACGTAACTGGTTTTCCAATCGCTTGAGGTCATCAATATCCACATAAGATCCAATCATACGGATAGGGTCACCTTTCGAATTCCGCTCGACCACTTGGCCCTTATCAAGAACCCATTTGTATCGACCATCTTTACAGCGCAAGCGATACTCTTTACTGAACGGCTTATCACTGGTAGCGCTGTCTTTATGTAAAGCCAGTATTTCTACCTTGTCATCTGGGTGAATCAGGTTAAACCAAGCGGTATTAACGTCGTTTACCTCAAAGCCCTGAGGCCCATAACCGAGCATCTCAAAATATGCTGGGCTACAGAAACACTCACCTGTCAGCATATTCCAGTCCCAAAGCCCGCTTGGTGACACCCTATATACATCATCCAATTGCTGCTGATGAGCCTTCAGCACCAACTCCGTTTTTTTACGCGCTACCACTTCTTGTACTAAGCGTCGATTCCAATAAGAAATAACAGCAAAAATCAGCAACACAACAACAAGAGGTTTCCACAACCAGTTGTAGTCCGCCTTATATTCAAAGGTCGCGGGCATCCAACGCTGTTGAATGGCATTGTGCTCATCGTGAGGGATTGCTTTCAATGCTTTATTAAGAATACTCACTAACAATGCCCAATCCTTTCTGGCTGCCATAGTTAGTGAGTGTCGATACGGCGTTTCACCCACTACCTTGATTTGAGAAAGGCCCATTTTCTTCAAATAGTAAGAGGTGGTGGTAATATTACCAACGAAGGCATCCACTTCCCCCTTCGCCAATAAACGCAGTGCATTTTCAATAGAGGGGGCAGTAACCAATTCAATTTCTGGATGTTCAGCTGCCAGTAGCTCATAGACTGCATAGCTTTCAACACCTGCCACTCGTCGTCCGTTGAGTTGACCAAAATCACCAATATAAGCCACATCATCTCTGGCAAAAATCATAATCGGATAAGAAGTATACTCACCGGTAAAGTTTACAAAATGTTGTCTCTCGGGTGTCGGTCGTACCGCCGAAAACATATCCAACTCACGCTTGTTGACCTTTTCAACGGCCTGCTGCCAAGTCAGATTTTTGACCGACTCAAAACGTACACCTAACATTTTTTCCAGCTTATCTAAGTAATCGCGAGAAACACCTCGCGGCTCGCCATTGGCATCAATGAATTCCAATGGTGCCCAATTAGGATCATTAGCAACTCGAATCACTGGATGTTCTTTCAACCAAGCCACGTCCTTTGCAGTCAACAAACCAGGCAAGGGCGCTGCATTTGCAAAAGCAACCGAAAATAAGATCGGCAATACACACACTGCAAGCAGTGCGTAGCGAACAAAAAGCTGCTTTATATTAAATAACGGGGGCATATTGTGCGTCACCATTCCGTTGTTTCATTAGATTTAATCAACATGTCACATTCTTGTGTTTTAACGCTATCAGTAACCAGCCGTTTAATTGCAGCTGAGTGGTCAATTATTTCGATCCGGCCAGTACCGTAAACATATCTTCGACAGATAGCAGCCCAACGATTTCTTCAAACTTTATAGCAGGCCGGAATAAAAAGCCCTGTAGGGTATCACAGCCCATTTCATCCAATATTTTCACCTGTGCCAAGGTCTCCACACCTTCTGCCACGCACGTCAGTCCCAAACCATGAGCTAGGTTTATGATCGTATCTACCAGGTGTTTATCTTTGTCACTGCTTTCAATATCACGGATAAAGCTAATATCAATCTTCAATGAATTCGCTGGAAATTGTTTGAGGTAGCTCAAGGAGGAATAACCGGTGCCAAAGTCATCGATGGAAAGTTGAATACCTCGTTCCCTTAAGGCATGCATCAACTTAATCGCCTCCTCAGCGTTTTTCATCACGCTGCCCTCTGTTAACTCAAGTTCCAGATTTTTGGCAGGGAAATGATGCTCGGCCAGCAGTTCATCAATATATTCTAGTAAATACTCACGTGAAAAATGATGCGCTCCTATATTCACAGAAACCGTTCCATCAAAAAGCCCCTCATTGATCAGTGGGCCGACCTGCTCAATAACAGCCGTTAAGATATAACGATCAAGAGAAAAAATCAGATCAGACTCTTCGGCAATTGGAATAAACACCGCCGGGCTGATATTTCCCCGCTCAGAGTGATGCCACCTAGCCAATGCTTCCATACCTGTAATCTTGCCCGTACGGGTATCAATTTTAGGTTGATAATAGGGCAAAATGCCGCCCTCTTTGAGGGCAACCCTGAGATCCTTCTCCGTCTCAAGACGTTGTAAAACGCCCTGATTCATCTCTTCTGTGAAAAACTGGAAGGTATTACGTCCCTTAGCTTTTGCGTGATACATTGCCGTATCAGCATTACGTAACAATGTTTGTGAATCCTGACCGTTATCTGGCGTGATCGCGATACCAATGCTTGGCGAAATAAAAACATCACGCCCCTCAAGACTAAAAGGCGTATCAAGGGCATCAATAATTTTATTGGAAACCTCAGCGGCCTCAGAGGGCTTTTTGATGTTTTGTAACAACACAACAAATTCATCACCCCCCATACGTGCAACGGTATCCTGCTTACGCATACAATCCCGCAGGCGCACAGCAACTCGTTTGAGCAGCTCATCACCTATATGATGTCCCAACGAGTCATTAATATTTTTGAAGTTATCCAGATCCAGAAATAGAATGGCATTTCTGGTTTTTTCACGCTCTGAAGTCAGCAAAGCTTGCTCCAGCAACGCCATCAATAAGGTTCGGTTTGGTAGCTGGGTTAAATTATCGTAAGTCGCCAAACGCTCCATTTTCGCTTCAGTACGCTTACGGTTGGTTATATCCGTGGAAATACCCCCGATTGCATAATTTTCGCCATTTTCATCCTGAAGGGGGAATTTAAAAGACAAATAGGTTCGGAGTTCACCACTAATCTCTGCACTTTCTTCAAACTGCTTATGGTTACCGTATTGGAGTACATCCTGATCATCCCGCTGGAATGATTCAGCGGCATCCCTAGGAAAAACATCAAAATCTGTTTTACCCAAAATCGAGCCTTCAGGGACATTCAGAATACGTTCAAACTCCCTATTCGCCAACAGGTAACGTCCATCCAAATCCTTAAGGTAAATAACCGTAGGTGAATGATTCGCGACCGCTTGCAGCATATGTTGACTAGTAGCGAGGGACTCTCGAACTTGCTTTTGAAGGATACTAAGTTGCAGCTGGTTTTTAATACGTGCCAACACCTCTACTGCATCAAAAGGTTTACCGATATAGTCAACACCGCCGACTTCAAATGCAGTAACGGTGTTCAGCGTACCATCGTGGGCCGCACTAATAAAAATGACGGGAATAGGATTGGTGAGTGGATCGGCCTTCAACTCCGCACAAAGCGTGTAGCCATCCATTTCAGGCATCTGAACATCTAATAAAATCAAATCTGGTGGCGCACTTTTCGCAGACTGCAAACCTTGCACTGGCGAGTTGGCAATGCGAATCCGGTAGCCTTCCTTTGTTAGTACATCATGTAACAACTTGAGGTTTGCAGGGGTATCATCAATGATTAGTATCGTGTGTTGCATGCGCACAGCCTGAAATGCTTAATCCAGCAATAAGTCAAAATAGCCTTCGTGTTGAGTGTTAATTCAGTATAGACGAAGTCCAAAAAAGGACTCGTTAAAGCTCAAATAAGCCTGTCATATCAATTCTTGCTCAATTCCTGACACTTCAAGTGACTCTTATTCCAACCAGTACAAACCCAAGCAACGTGCAATAGTCACTCACGTACGATTATAATCATATAGGGATAACTACTTACTTTTCAGTTTATAAGGACAAATACTCAGGCTATGAAGCCCGTTATTCAGGAAGAAGTCACAGGCTGCGGCATTGCGGCTAGCGCGGCTCTAATCGGCATCAGTTATCAACAAGCCAAACAAACGGCCAACGCCCTTGGCATATACACCAACGACCAATCACTATGGTCAGACACGCAGTACATACGGCGTTTATTACTGGAGTTCGGGATTAACACCCACAGGAAACTTCTTTCGACAACTGGAAAACATTACCGGACCGTGCTCTTTTGGCTATCAAATGGCATCAACAATCAGGGCAAGCTTTCTGGCATTGGGTTGTGTTCATTCGCGAAAAAAATGATGCTTATGTGCTGGACTCAAAACGAGCCTTAAAAAATCATATTCTCCGAGATTTTGGACGCATCAAACCCAAATGGTTTATTGAAATAAGCATCTAAAATGACGCCTAACTTGATATGGGTAACGCCGGCATTCCACAATAAGCATTAAAATTAGCTGTTAGAGAAGTGGTAATTATTCTGTCGGCAAGTCGCCAACCGATCTTTTATCATCAATAGGACTTTCATACCATGTCAGAAATGTATGGTTTTAATGCTTACTCTCCGAAAGAAATCGCCGAACGTGTTAAAACCATCGGCGTCAGCAAAGCCCAACTACCCTTTTTACAAACCTTGATGCTAGGTATTCTGGCTGGCGCTTTTATTGGCCTCGGCTCCGTATTTTTCACACTGGTTAAATCCGATCCATCACTCAGCTTTGTTGTTAGCCAGCTACTTGGCGGCCTGGTCTTTTGTCTCGGATTGATTCTGGTGGTGATTGCAGGTGCCGAGTTATTCACTGGCAATAATCTGCTCGCTATGGCCTGGGCCGACAAGCGCATTAATACAGCCACATTATTAAGAAACTGGACCATTGTCTGTGTCGCCAACTTTATCGGTGCATCGGGACTAGCAGTGTTGGTATTTCTTTCAGGCCACCCTGAAATGAACGATGGCGCCATTGCCGAGCAATATTTAAAAATTGCTGAAGCCAAATGTTCCTTATCTTTCTGGAGCGCTTTTTTTAAAGGCATGCTGTGCAACGTGCTGGTGTGCATGGCGATATGGATGACACTGGCTGGGCACAGCGTCACGGATAAAATCATTGCGATAATTTTCCCGGTTACGGCCTTTGTCGCCGCCGGTTTCGAGCACAGCATTGCCAATATGTTTTTTATCCCGATGGCCATATTGATCAAAACTTTCGGCAACGCTGAATCAGTTACACAGGCTGTTTCCTGGACAGGATTTTTCAGCAATATGATACCGGTAATTCTTGGCAATCTGCTGGGAGGAAGCGTACTGGTAGGTTTGGTGTATCAGGTAATTTATCGCCGAACGCCAAAATGATGCTTGAGCTTCCAGCCCCATAGCTTTGTAGTAACGTATGAGAGCGCATCTCAAAACAATAAAAACTCATTAGTCGAGGGCAGCCTAATGGACAATAAACTGGTACTAATCATTTTTGCTATATTTCTGGCACCCGTTACAGTTTTCTTGAAAAAAGGTGCTGGCAAGGATTTAGTGATAAACGTCGTCCTGTGCTTCTTGTTTTATATACCCGCCGTATTACATGCGCTGTGGGTTGTCACGCAATAAAACGTTTAATATATGCTGGAGAAGCAGGTTATGAAAGGACATGAAAAAGTTAATTACCTGGAGTTTCCAGCCTCTAATCTCAACGCCACAAAAACCTTTTTTGAAACCGTTTTTGGCTGGTCATTTACCGATTTCGGCCCTGATTACACCGCCTTTTCAGAAGCCAGTGTCGATGGTGGCTTCTATTGAGCAGAATTAGCCTCTAAAACTGCTAACGGCGGCGCACTGGTGGTGTTTTACAGCGAACAGCTGGAGATCACTCAGGAAAAAATTACCGCAGCGGGCGGTTTAATTCTCAAACCTATTTTCGATTTCCCCGGCGGGCGCCGTTTTCACTTTAATGAGCCCAGCGGCAATGAATTTGCGGTGTGATCAGACTTACAGGCATAATCTACCGCCCCAACACGTTCATATCAAAACCACGCAGGATAACAACATGCCTGAATTAAAAACGCTTTTGCTTTTTCTGATCACTGCCGTTGCGGAAATCGTTGGTTGCTACCTGCCCTATTTGTGGTTACGTGAAGGTAAAACGATTCTATTATTGATACCTGCGGCACTCAGTCTGGCGCTGTTTGCCTGGTTATTGTCACTGCACCCAACGGCAGCCGGACGTGTCTATGCAGCCTATGGTGGGGTTTATATTTTTGTGGCGATTCTATGGCTATGGTCGGTGGACGGCATCAAACCCACCGTTTGGGATATGGTGGGTTCTGGCGTGGCGCTAATCGGCATGGCGATTATTATGTTTGCGCCGAGGAATGTATAAAACCTGCTCTTGCAAGCTTTACCATGAATGCCGGAGTACCCGATAAAGGGCACAAGCAAGTCCGGCATGTCAGACTTTATAAGGCTAACGATTACCGCTCGGTCCTGACTTCGCCGCACTGGAACGATTACCATTACTACGTCGCGCACCGCCACCGGCTGGCTTACCACCCGCAGGCTTACCGCTGCCCGTATGACGTTTGTTTTTACCCGCTGGTTTATGACCGCGTGCGGTATCTCCGGAACGCTGACCATCACGGTGGCCTTGGTTTGGTTTCTTGGGCTTTTTCGGTTTAATCGGGCGACGATCCAAATGCGACTCAGGCACATCATGAATCGGCTCAAAACCATCAATCAGTTCACGACGCAGCAACTGCTGAATCAGGCGCTCAATCGCAGATAACTCTTTAAACTCATCAGCACTCACCAGAGAAATAGCCTGCCCAGTAGCGCCTGCACGGCCAGTACGGCCAATACGGTGGACATAATCCTCCGCCACATTAGGCAAATCAAAGTTAACCACCTGTGGCAATTGCTCAATATCCAGACCTCGGGCAGCAATATCAGTGGCGACCAGCACCCTCACGGCACCGCGTTTAAAATCTGCCAGCGCTTTAGTACGTGCACCCTGGCTTTTATTGCCATGAATCGCTGCGGCCGTAATGCCCGCCGTTTCCAATTGTTTGGCTATTTTGTTAGCACCGTGTTTCGTTCGAGAAAACACCAACACCTGCTGCCAATCACCGTCACGAATCAGTTGAATCAACAGATTGGTTTTCTGCTTTTTATCGACCGGGCAAATCCACTGTTCAACCGTTTCAGCCGTGGTATTGCGTGGGCTGACAGAAATTTCAACCGGGTCATTAACCAGTCCTTTAGCCAACTGGCGAATCTCATCGGAGAAGGTCGCCGAGAACATCAACGTCTGACGATCTTTAGGCAAAAACGAAATAATCTTCTTAATATCGTGGATAAAGCCCATGTCCAGCATACGGTCGGCTTCATCGAGAATCAGTACTTCCAGCTGCTGGAACTTCACCGCGCGCTGATTATACAAATCAAGCAAGCGTCCTGGTGTTGCCACCAACACATCAGTACCACGGCGCAATCGCATCATCTGTGGATTAATTTTCACACCGCCAAACACCACTGCTGAACTCAATGGTAAGTTTTTTCCATAGGTCGCCACACTCTCGGCCACCTGTGCTGCCAACTCACGGGTTGGCGTTAATACCAGCGCCCGCGCCTGATTAGCCTCGGCTGACGTACCTTGCATCAGTCCTTCCAATAACGGCAGCGTAAAGCCCGCTGTTTTACCTGTACCCGTTTGCGCAGCTGCCATCACATCACGTCCAGAAAGTACTGCCGGGATGGCCTGTGCCTGAATAGGTGACGGCGTTTGATAACCCTTTTCAGCAAGGGCTTCAAGGATCGGGGCTGACAGGCCAATAGTTTCGAAAGTCATGTGTTATCTCATTGAAAATAAAGCAATAATCGCAAAGCAGCTAAGGCATCGCATGGCGGCCGTGCAGCTTACAGGATTTACCCCTTTAATGACATGACTCAAGCAAGTCTTTAGCAGGCATTGTCTTATCAATAAGGGCGTTAGATACTGATCAGATCGAAACACCATTGTAATAGGTTAACGACATGGAAATCACCACCGCTATTTCATCGGATATTCCCCAGCTGTGTTTATTGCTGGACTCGTTATTTGCTCAAGAAGCTGAGTTCAAACCTGACCACGAGGCGCAGAGTCTAGGCCTGTCAGCCATTATCGACAATGCCGAAACCGGCGATGTTATTGTCGTGCACGATGCCGGACAGATTATTGGCATGATCAATCTACTTTACACGGTTTCCACCGCGCTAGGTGCGCGAGTCGCCATTCTTGAAGACATGGTGGTGTCCGATAACTATAGAGACAAAGGGGTTGGTTCAAAACTGCTCAAATACTCGCTGGAGTTCGCCAAAAGCCAGGGCTGCCAACG
>Ga0209395_1001292_pt1 | contig 35491 bp, 31 predicted proteins | sample GOMGulsemesocosm_3_FD_184635 | JGI IMG/M metagenome (GOLD analysis project Ga0209395, IMG submission 184635) | Methane-oxidizing microbial communities from mesocosms in the Gulf of Mexico - GOM9D Gulf of Mexico (SPAdes) (version 2) | ecosystem: Environmental > Aquatic > Marine > Cold seeps...
ACTGAAGTACATCATGTCATAAATTTTTAGATTTTTTTTGGAAAATTTTTGAACGCATATCCATAGGCTACTGGTGAGCATATTTTTTACATGTATATAAGAGAGGATTCGGCTGGAGTATATTTTTACTTTACTTATAACGCCCCGAGTCCCCCGTATCAGGGGTGCCCCCATGGCTGGAATCTCTTTCAAACTGGTGTGTCTACGCTGAGCTGTATCCTCTTTAAATACTGGAGTGAAACAAGTTGTTTGATTCCTTATATACGTCGCTTACGCTCCGTTTATTTACCAACTGGAGTGTTATTAGTTTTACTCAGTCGCTATCGCTTCTTATCTTTATTACTGAGGTGGTTTATCTTTTACTACTGGAGTATCTTTTTTCTCTTTAATCTATATATCAATAACTACAATTCACTTCTTGTTTACGTTTGGGTGTGGTGCACCTATTGTGCAACCACCCCAATAAGTAGTTGTTATTATACTATTATAGTAAAGGGTATGAAAATTTATACCTAAGTAGGTACAATAATTAGTCCTTTACTAACCAAAACTTAGTATTATCCAGTTAAAAATAAATAATTTAAACAATTATCAAAACTCTATTGACAATCTAAAAGCAATTGACTATATCTATTTATATAGGACTAAAAGTTCGTCCTATTGAAACTGGAACTACTCCAGTGTAAAATAATAATTAGACTCAAAAAACAAGATTATGAGCAACAGAAAAACAATTAAAGTTCCTTTAGTAAAAGGAACATTTACAACAATCCTACATAGGATGATAACAGATACCAGATTAACTGACTTAGGGTATAGAATATTAACTCATATATTAGCTCAGGCAGACAGTTATAATTTACGTCAGGGTGATTATGTAAAAAGATATGGCAAACATAAAGATACCATTAGAAAAGCGTTTAATAACCTAATTGAATGTGGGTACATTAGAAGACATGAATTAAAACGTGGGCATTATTATTACATATCTGAGTTTGGTAATTTAAATACTGAGGTTCCAGTAATAGTTGAAGAAAAAAATGAATCTTCCATAGAAATTAATAATGAGCAAAATTTAGTTGTACATGATGAAACAGCTAAAGAAAATAGCCAGTTAGATACTTCTGATAACAAAATGAAGCTTTCTAATTTTATAACTAGTTTAGGTGATTTTATTGATGACGATTCTTTTTTCAATAGATTGAATGAAAAGATTAGTGAGTTTACAAATGAAAATTCACAAACAACAGATATTGCCAGTTTAAAAGCTGCCATGAAACCTATTTTGGAGAGAGAACAAAATAGGGTATACAGAAATTTACATTCAATAACAGATAAACGCGCAAATAACTATTCTAATAAAGCTAAAGCCAAATTTGAAGAATACCTGAAAGACCTTATTTATAATAAAATGGAGATTCCAGAACGTAAAGATGAATCTAGTAGATGGTTGAAATTTCAATGTGATTATCCTGCTAAGCCGAAACTCGACCACGAAACCATGGTTCAAGATGCTATCAGTGAAGCTATAGCTGATGGTGATTACTAAAGCTTAGGTATTAATAATTTTAAAAGGCTCTTAACTGAGTCTTTTTTGTTTCCTACAATTAATAAAAAGTTCTATGCAAAGAAGCCTATCTTCATGGTGTACATGACCCAAAATATATTAATTGTAGTTAATATAGCTCCAATAACTCTAAATCCTGTTCCTCCCAAGCTTTTATCTTGATTCATTCTATAATAAGATACTATAGAAGTAACATAAGCAATGGGTATAAATATAATAGGTAGAATCAAAAAGCCACCCAATCCAGCAGCGAATGATGCGATGGCAAAAGGGTCTGTACTTGTTTTCTTAGACTTAATTTCTTTATAATATAGCACATTTCCTTTGCTATCAGTCTTAGCTTCGTATTCTGGTTTTAGTTGAGGTTTCTTTATTACTGGTGGTTGCTTAGAAATTAAAGGTGATACTTCTGGACACTCTGAAGCTTTCATCCAGTCTTCAAACCCATCAGTCCAAATCATAGTATCAGCAGTAATGTATTCTTCTTTTAACTGAGTTATAGAAAATGGCTCAGATTGCTTGCCATCCTTATTTAAAAAATATTTCTTCTCCATGACATAATTAATTTTAATATTCCCCTGTACCATCGCAGGTTTCACACACCCATTTTAAAGCAGTTCTAGCTGGTGTTTTCTTCAAACGAATGCAATTGATTACATAGGTTACACAACCACAATCAACACCGTTATTATTGACTCCAGTACCGTTACACATTCTACAAATGATAATTCCTGCACCTTTGCAATCATGGCATGTTACTTTCTTTGAAACAACTTCTTCTGGTTCTTGTCTGTGTGTTTGATTTGAAGTATTATTTTGATGCTGATATTCAGGTCTTATATTGTTTGCAGCTTTATGGTCGAACATCCCAGAGTTTTTAACAGCAAAAACTGAGACACCAATAACACCAAATACCACCAGCATTAATAGAACTTTAAGTGGTTCACTATTTTTTTTCATAAAATCTTGATTATTATTCATGTCTAAATGTTTTTATAAGGGTTACTATTAAATAAACAATGGGTAATACGACTATGTAAGCCACGCCTGTGAATAGTTTACCAATGAGAGTCCAGAAGATGTTTTCTGCCGTGTAATCAGCCATGAACGTGTGCTGGTGGATTTGGCGACCGCGGGCGAACTTATCAATAACTCCAGCAAAATCATTCGGTGTATAGTTATCGTATCTCATTGTGTAATTGTATTGGTTATGGCCAAATATATGAAAAATTTATAGAATCTGGACATTTGTGCCGAGAAGGATTTATGAACATGACCGTTATTTGTTAATGATGGTAGAGTTTAAAAAGAAAATATGCCTGTATATAGCTTCAGAGTGGATTTCAAAAGCAAAATCTAATCAGCAATTTGCTGATACTAATGATATTAATGAAAAAACTGTTCGTCGTATTTTAGACCCAGAAATTAGCATGATATCATTACCCACGCTAAAGAAAATCTGTGAGAATCATGGAATGAAGTTATCGGAGTTCTTCAAGATAATTGATGAATAACCTTAGTCACCATTACTAGCGAAATAACTACTTCGAATGACGCTATACGAATTCAATTTACTTGACGACAATGACCAATATCAGACCGTTTGGGATAATGGAGCGTTTATAGATTCCGTCACCTCAGAAGGCTTTAAAATGGTTTTATATGCAATCGATAAGTTCTATGTTGAGGTTACATATGATTCAGAAAGCAATAAGATTATTGATTTGAAATCATTTAAGCACGGTCATTTAATGGATAAATATTCTGGCGATATTACTTTTTAGAGTTGTTATTCTTGAAATACGTCTTTGAGAATTCACCTTGTTCAATCCCGATTGGAAACAGGACATAATACCATAAACAATTAAACAAGTAGCGTATATATCTAATTACGCATGGTAATTTATTTCTTCTCATGTTTTAAAGTTTAAACAGAGAATATCCAAGACCAACCCCCAACCATGGTTTTTTATTATAATTCCATTTGTTAGCATCTCTACCCACTCCATAATCGTTACCTAAAAAGAGACCGAAGTTTATCTTATTAAAAGAGTAAGTCGCACCTGAACCTAAACTAGCTAAACCTTTTATTATTTCTTTTTCTGGGTCTAAAGGTTCTAAATCAAGAGATGTATTATTACTATTAAGAGTTACGGTTGAAGTTCCAGCAATTATTCCAATATTGAATTTCCATGTGTTAGATGTATGACCAACCTTTTTTTTGTGAAAGAAACTAGTTTTCCCCCATGCCCATCCAGCAAAAATATTAATATTAAAAGATGACGTAAAGTCTTCATCTAGTCCATCCTTTCCTTTAAACCTGTATTTGATAGGTATTGCAAAGGATGTAACAACTCCTTCAGAAAAGGACAGCTTTACTCCTTGTCTATTTTCTAATTTAAAAAAAAAGATTTGATTTCGGTTTTTATACTTATTACTAATGATATCTTTATCTCCAGAAGAATCAAAAGTTTCTCCACCTTTGTACTTACTGCCATCCCTATATTTAATTAACCAAGGGTTAATATATAATATTCCATTTTCTTCATCAAATTTAACATTTGCTTTATATTTTTTAAAATACTTAAAATCAACATCTTCGTTTATTTTAAATTTTTTACCACTATAAAACTCTTTATTAATAGTTGTTTTGTTTGATACAATTACGGTTTTTCCTTCAACAGTTTCTTTGTTTGTATAAGTTATAATATGACCAACAGGTATTTTTTTTCTAACTTCTTTTCTTTCTTCTTCGGTCATTTTATCATACTCTTTTTCAACTTCTTTCTTTAATTTTACACTACCATATTCACTTGGGACACAGTACCTTTTTTTTAGTGATTCTTGCCCTAATGCTTCTCCAAAAAATAACAGTAATGTAATTAAATATAAAAATTTCATAATTTCATTGTTTAGTTGATAACATTCAATACCTAAATTTATTTAATAAAAACTAGCCACGAAATACCAGTTATATGGTATATTTATATCACTATATACAGTGATACTAGCTACTTAACACCTATCTCTATTTCCATTCAATTTCTTAATAAAGGAAACCCTATAAGCATTTTAATTTTAAAACGAGTGGTCATTTACCTTACAAATAGTAAGACAATAGCTTACTTTTTTATTGGTAGCCTTTTGTATGTTTGAAGGCAAAAATTGAATCATTCAATAATTTAGAAGTATTATGATTTCTATACAGATTTCCGTAATGAAATTAATTAGTTTCTAGATAGCTTTGTTAAGGTTATTCAAGGTGTCTATCCCTAATTATAGTGAGACAAAAATACCTGATAATAGTCATTTCATAGGATTTAGTTATTGACTAGATTTGATGAAACTAAAAATATAAGTCATATATGTTGCACTAGTGCAACATATCCGCTTGTTAGGTAGCATTAGAATGAACAGTAAATGAAAAGAAAAGTATTCATATCACATAGTAGCATAGATAAACCATTTGTCAGAAAATTAAAAACTGACCTCAATCAAAACTATATTGATACCTGGGTAGACGAAGATGAAATGCATGCTGGAGATATTCTACAAGAAAGACTCGACTTTGGTCTTCAAAAATCCACTCATTTTATTATTGTTCTTTCACCAAATTCTGTTAACTCAGAATGGGTTAAATATGAATTGACATATGCACTAAAAATGATTGAAGACTCAGCAATCGAAAAAATAATACCAATTGTATATAGAGATTGCAAAGTTCCAACGGAATTGGAAAAAATTATTCGATTAGATGTGAGTAGAGAAACTGTGTATTTTAGGCATCAAAATTTGGAATTTTATGGTAATACTTATTACGATGAATTAAACAAACTGGTGAAATCAATTCTTCAGAAAGGGACAATGCTAACCGCACAAGAAAAAGATGATATAATAGACCGTTCAGGCACCTTGTTAGGACAAGGAGGACTTGGCATAGCAATTTTGTTTAAGGTTGTTGGATTCAAGAGCATAAGTAAGTATTTAAATACCTACGCTGATAAAAACTATGTATCATCATTAAAACAGGAAGAAATAAATAATTTGAATCCGATTGTCCTTCCAATGAAATTGAAAGATTATCTAAGTGGATTAAAATTTGGAGATAAAATCTTGATTAAAAGCGAAAAGGCAAATAGTGAAGTAGAACTTGACTTTGTAAACTACAGTAGAAATAATTCACGTATAGCAATTCCTTTAGAGGCTAGAAAGCTTTTGAAAGTAGGAATAAACGAGTCATATGTTTTTAAAATAAGCTACGATGGAAAATCTATTGAAATTTATGAAGCAAAAGATATTTAAACGCTACCTAACAATATATATGAAATCATAGCCGCCTATCGGCAGGCTACGCTTCATATACTAAACGTTGGCATTCGTTTTGGGAACACCAACAAAATTGAGTTAAATAGAATTAAAATTTATGTTACCAGTAATAATTGGAGTCGGAATAGTTGCATTGATTGCAAAATCAATTTTCGATAATGATTCAGAAGAAAAAAGAGTATTTATAAGTTTCTCAATGAAAGACGAGAAATATAGAAATCATTTAGTTAAACAGTCTAAAGAGGAACGTTCACCATTTAGTTTTGTTGATATGTCTGTAAAAAAACCTTGGCCAGAGGAAAAATGGAAAACTGAATGTAGAAAACGAATTGTTTCTTGTGATGCTGTAATTGTACTTTTAAGTAAAAACACTTGGCATTCAAGCGGAACAAGATGGGAAATAAAATGTGCGAAAGAAGAAGGAATTCCGATTTATGGGATGCACATCCAGAAAAATAAAAAAGGAGCAATACCAAAAGAATTAAAAGGTTCAAAAATCATAACTTGGACTTGGGATAATTTAGAAAATATCATAGAATCTGTATAAATGAAATTATTTGTATGTAATAGAAGTACTGATTTATCAGCAACACAAAGTGTAATTGACGAACTACTTGTTGAGTCAAAAAACTTTATAGCTGTTCAACAAGAAATTGAACATTCGGAAAACTGGAAAACACTAGTTGAAAATAAAATGAACGAATCTGATTTTGTTCTTTTTATTGTTGGAGATGGTACTTTTGAAAGTGAGCAAATAATTTGGGAATATGCAAAAGCAAAAGATTTAAACAAAAGAATAATTGGCTATAAATTACCATCTGCAACACAAGAATCAATTCTATTTTGTCAAGGTTTTCAGGTATTCGAGAATGCTAAAAATTGTTTTGCTTTCTTGACAAAAGTTTTCGATGATGACAGAAAGCTAAAATTTGAACAATACAAAATAATGGTAAGTTCTACTGAAAAAGTAACTGACAGTCGTTTAAAAGTAAATAATCTTTTCTTAACAGTAAGTTCTACTATAATCTCAATTGGTTTTGTACTAGGTAAAACATTTGGATTTACAATACCTGTTGTAATTGGTATGTTAGTTTTAACTGCTTTAGCTCTTTTAATTTCTTATTCTTGGGAAAAATTAATAAACTCATATGCTTTATTGAATCAAGGGAAATTTAGAGTTATTGATAAAATAGAAAAACAGTTGAGAACAAATATGTTTGAGGATGAATGGAAAATTTTAACGCAAGACATAAAGTATAAACCAAACTCGGAAACTGAAAAAAACATAGTAAAGTACTTTAGAATATTTGTAATCATATTAGGAGTATTGGAACTATTATATCTAGGATATTTAATTTTTCCACATTTACCAAAATGCGGATGCTAAAAAAACAATAATATGAGTAAAAAAAGAGTATTTGTTGCTTTCGCAATAGAAGACAAAACGACCAAAATATTATTTACTGGAATGGCTAAAAATGAAAAAGTTCCATACGAATTTGTAGATATGTCAGTAAAAGAACCTTGGAGTGAACAATGGAAAACAAAATGCAGAACAAAAATAAAAGGTTGTCACGGAATGATAGTTTTGGTTTCTAAAAATTTAGAGAAGGCTGATGGAGCTCTTTGGGAAGTAAAATGTGCTAAAGAAGAAGGAGTAAAAGTTCGTGGAATTTATATAGATGGAGCTACTATTCTACATAAACCGAAAGAATTATATGGAACATTAACTGAATCTTGGACTTGGGAAAATGTCAAAAGCTTTATCGAATCCTTATAAAAAAAACGAAATGCCAACACCGTGTATAATTCATTGCTAGTACTCGCCTACTTACGAAAATCCGAGAGGATTTTCTATTCGGTTTGTATTTGCTAAATTAGGTACTGAAACACGCAACGAAATCATACACAAACACGCTAGCAACAATTTGACAAAAAATGTGAATAAAAGAGAAGAAATTGATAGAATAGTATTTTATTCTAAAGAGGATATGGCTAGAAATCCTAACCTGATTAATGCCGAAAAATTATTAACCGATTTTTGTTTTGAACAAAATTTCACATTTAATGATTTACTTGAATTCTATAATATAAAGTTATATTTTGATAACGACCTCTTCTTACCTAAATGGGCTAAATCCGAAAAAGAGAGTTATATTCAAACTACAGAAAAGACTTGGAAAACTCTAAAACTCAAATTATTAAAAATCAATGACGAAAACATTGATAAAATTTTAAGCGAATTAAACTACAACTACAGAAATAATATTTGGGAATTAATCAATAAACTGAGTATTTATAAAAATATATCTGACTTAACATTTAGTGAAATTCTAAAAAAATATTCTTATCAAGTAAATTATGTACTGCAACAAAAAAATATAGTTCAGAAATTTAATAAAGTAATCAGAGATTTTTTATTGACCTATAAAAAATCAGCTGAGATTTTACTATCACAATTTGAAGAAAAAAAAACAGACAATAAATTAACTAAATATTATTTCCCAAAAAGTCTGAGTTTAGAAGATAAGGAATACATAATAAGCACTTATTTAGACCGTGAAGATTCAAATTTAAACTACGTAAGGTTGGCTGAAAAATCAAAAAGTTCAAATGAATTGAAGCTTTCTGTCAAAACAAGATACAAAGCAAAGAAAAAGGCTGAAGAACAAAATAATGAAATACTAGAAAAAGGACATAATTGGAATATCAGAGTGCAAGGTGGACTTAGTAAAGTCCAAGATGAACCTGTAATATTTAAAAATGAAAATGGATTAATAGAAGCTACTTACAGTGAAAAATATTTGGATGGAATTGAAAACCAAGTAGATTTATTTAAAATATTTAGTTTCCTATTTAATTACACTGACGAAACCTCATTAATCTATTTAGTGAGTAAGGCAAGTGAATTAGATGTTATGGAACGTGTAATGGGCTTAAAATCCAAAAACGAGTACGAAATAGGAGCAGTTTTTACGAAAAAAGAAATGCTGTCTATATTACAGTTACATCTCATTGATAATTATTTAAGAAGAAAAAATAGTGGAATTGAGCAGTTAATTAATTCATTTATCTTACATATAAATGAATTAATAGAATCCAATAGTTTAATATTTCAAGTTAGAGTATCAAACTCACCTGAATTAGACAAAATCCGAACTCTTTTACCCGATTTTGATTTCTTATTAAAACAATATAAAAGTTTAGCTGAAGATGGTACTATCAATATTGAACTACTTCAACTAAGTTCGAAACCAATCGGATTTAGTCAAATTACCAGCCACAATAAAAGAAAATATATTTATTCCAATGATAATCTAATTCTACGACTTAAGCACATATTTTTTTCTGACCAAAGTCATATGTTCTACACAAAAACTTTCAAAACTAAGCACAAGAATCTATTTGATTTATTAACAAAAGAAACTGTAAAATTAGATGATTTTGCAAACTATCAAATTGATACAATTCAAAGTCTAGTTAAAGATGGTTACTTAAAAATAAATACAGAAAATATAGTAGAAATAGATAAAATAACTTTTATATACATAATCCGAGAATTACATAGAAATGAATTATTAAATTATTGGCATTACCCAAAATTCGTTAGAGACGAAATTGACTTACTAATTAAGGATAAAAAAATGTTTAACGAAAACACTTTATTATCTCAAGAAGAAGTAAAATATTATAATTTTTATCTAAATCAAAAAACATTTACAAACGGATATGATTTAAGAAACAAATATTCACACGGAACAAATACTCAATCTGAGCAAAAACACAAAAATGATTACTATTTAATTCTAAAAATAATAATTATTACTTTGTTAAAAATTGAGGACGATATAATGATAAATAAAAAAACTTCTGCTAACACCGTGCATAATTAATTTGCTAGTTTTAGCCAATTTACGAAAGTCTAAACGGACTTTCTTGGTTCGTGTTTTATTTACTAAATTAGTCTCTTAAAACACGCAAAAAATCATACACAAATACGTTACCCCGCTATCTTAACTTCATCACATAATAACTGACTGACAAATGAGTACATGTTTTTCAATGCTTCCCTACTTGCCGTATTGTCATGAGTGATATAGTTATCAATCGTTTCTTTAAGTTCTAAGGAAGTATTTAATCTAATTGCTACTGGAGTATGATTTACGAGTTTAGATTCCTTAAATAGCTCAACTACTTGATTACGAATGGTTCTTTTGTTGTCAATATTATCTGACGCAAGAATATCGAGTATTAGTTTTTGTATTAATGTTTTGTTATCCATATTTCGGGTAGTTTGAATAAATATTACAAGTCAATTATTGTCCCAAAACGTTTTTGATATTAGGAAGTGTATTATGGAAGATTTGGGGGTATTATATATTTTGGCTAGTCATAGTTATAACGTATTGTGATATAAAAACCCCACCACAACCTCATGCCATCCTCAATGTTGGTTTACCCCATTGAATTGAAGTTTGCGTATTTTGTTAAACATCAGTACTTTGTGGTCGTTTTATAAACTTGAATTAGTTTTTGAGTTCGTTAAGTTAAAACAAAGCAGAGAACCCGAACTCTGCCTTTTTAATTGGATAACAACCACATGCCTTCCTCACCAGCGTCCATTGTACCCATGTAATCCATTATAATGCTAAAAACTGTTTACAAATCATATGAGCTTTATGAATATCATATAAATTACTAGTTCTAACGAATTCTTCTTAATGAATTAAAAATAATATATTAGTATAGTTCTAATTTAACTCTAGCAAAATGAAGTATCTATCAATCGGATTATTTTTATTAATAACATCTTGTAATCAGACTAGCAACAAAACATCTGTTAATGTTATAGAAACAGATACCCAAAAAGAAATCCTTTCAGTTAACCCCGAACCTAACACATATACTTTCGTTAAAATGGAAAATGGTAGGATTACTGGTGACCCAATTAAAGTAGTCAACAGATATAAAAATGATACCATCTTTAGACATGCCATACATAATGACAAGAAAGTACCATTGCTAACTTTAATCAAGAATGGTGATGATACATATATCATTCAGCCGAAAAGACAAATTCCTAGTAAAGCATATCAAAAAGACTTGCTCTACACATATTACTGGGATAGGATAAAGTCTGGGAAGTCTAAAATTGATAGAGATGGTATGACCAATAATTGGGGACTTAGGACATGGAATACTTCATGGAATTTATATATTTTGAATGACAATGTTATTTATGAACACTGGACTGCGTTCACTGTAAACCGACCTTTTCATGAACAATATCATTGGTTTACTGAATCTGGAGAAATCGTTATGGAAACAATTTATACAACGGAAAATTCTGATTTAGAATCCAATGGGTATTATAGACTAGATATAGCACAGCAAATAGAACGATTTGGTTTAAAAAAGTATCACGATTAGATATCTATATAACCTAAACGAATACCTAAATTAATCAACCCCACATACTATTTAAATCCTCCGTGGAATACAACTAGTATTTATGCAGTTTAACGATTTAGCATTGTGAATCAAGAATAATACTTTATGTTTAAGTAATACTTTTATTTTCATTGCAAAATATAAAAGGTATTGAACATTGATTAAGGGGTTAATCAAACACATTAAAGCACTTCTTTTGAGGTGCTTTTTTATATTTCCCACACTATAATATAACCACAACACAACCCATCTCAGAAGCCACATGCTAACAACTTTTAATACACATAAAAATAAATAACTTAGCGAAATGAATTATTTCAATCAAGAAAGTAAAAGATTAGTGTTCAGAAAACTAACTGAAAATGACATTTCAAGTTGGGTTGAATTCTTTGAAGACAATGATAAACTTGTTTATTTAGGTGTTGACCTCACAAAAAGTAAAGAAACCCTTGCTAGAGATTGGATTATGAAACAACTAGAAAGATATGAAACACAAGGATTAGGACATTTAGCTGTTATGAGCAAAGAAAATCATGAGCTTCTTGGAGTTGGAGGTATTATACCTAGAGAATTAAATGGAGACAGTGAATATGAAATTGCTTATTCATTAATACCAAGATTTTGGGGCAAAGGATTTGGAACTGAAATTGCTCAAAAAATGAAATCTTTTGGACGAAGGAATATTGACACTAAACAATTTATATCAATAATTGACATAGAAAATAAAGAATCAATTAAGGTTGCAATAAAAAATGGAATGAATGTCCTTTTCAGAACTGAATATTTAGGAATGAATGTTGATGTTTACGGAATTTCAAAAGATTAGAAAATAATTCTTACCACAACACAACACATTCAGCCCCATCCTAACAGCCTATGCCATCAATCAGATGATAGTTGTCATAAATAAGAAAAGCAGCTCGTTAGAACTGCTTTATTTTGTTTGGAGTTATCAACTATCCTGACCCATTACCATAAAAATCTGTTTGCGAAAAGACCAATAGTAATTAACAGCAAAACAAGGCTTAAAATATTCACATCCTTTTTCTTAATATAAGTTACTATTAACTTATAAAACACAACCAAAAAAGAAAGTATTAGAAATGAAATAGATAACAAGAATATAGGTTTTTGATTGCCAAAAAAATTGACTATTTCTAGTTTTAAACCACTGCTATATTGTAACAGAATAAAGAGTAAAATCATCACTCCCCATATAACAACATAAGTTTTATTTTTAATAAAATCTACCATATTAAATTTTTTTATATTAATTTCTATTAAACCCTGATAACATTGCTTTTGTGTCAGCATTGGTATCTGAACCCCCTTCATTTTTAGCAGCTGCATTTAACATAACTCCTTTAGACATTTTATTTAAGTATGCTTTATGTCCCCACATATAATTACCTGCATCAGGAATATTATACAACGTATTTGATGATTCAAATCTTACAAATGGAACTCCTTCAACAAAACCACTTCCGAAATAGAGTTCTCCCATATTCTGTTTTGAGATATCTAACTTACCTTGTAAAAAACTAAAACCGAAGTCATATTCATAATAAGATGCTTTAGCATACTTTAGTTGCCACATTTTCTCTTGAAACCAATTGAAGTCCTCACTATATTCTATACTTCCCGATGTTTTCATTGCTGATTTAAATTCGGTTAATGATATTAGCTCATAAATTTTATCCCCCACATTAAAATCAGAATATAACATTTCCACATCAAGATTTTCTCCATCATTAAATGTTAATTCATCACCATTTTCATCAAAGAATCTATTGGGGTTATTATTTTTCTTAACATCAGTTACTTTTCCATTTTTGCCTACAGTAATATCATCATCATTCTTTTCACTACCATCAGCATTTAGTCCAATACTCCCCATTGCATCTTCAAAAGAAACAACCTCTCCATTATCAGTATATTTTCCTTTATTTTCTCCATCCCAATTATATTTTGCATCAGCACCACTTGGGTCAGCCCAGAATACTGGATTGTTATCAAATGCTGTATATGGACTCATAGAATGATGGGTAATTGGGTCAATTCCTACCCATCTAGCAATTGCTGGGTCATAATGACGTAATGCCATTTCATGCATGTTATAACCTAAGTCTTCATTAAACTCAACACCATTATAATCATGCTTATGGTCACGTCCAGTTATCACATTGTTATACCCTTTATGTTTCAGTCCAAAAGGATAGTAGTTGTTCTCTTCCATGATTTCTAACTCACCACTTGTAATGTTGATGTTATCTACATAGAAGTATGTTTCTGTACCTATTTGTACATTTGGTTTTTCTAATCTTATACGAACACTTGTTGTTTGTGAATCTGTAGTGTTATATAGTGTAGTATAATGCCCTGTATTTAAAGTTGCTAATAAAGATTGTGCCATAATATTCATATTTGCATCATACTCATACGCAGATAACATTATACCTGCTGTATGATTTCCTGTATCTATATCTAAATTAATATTTACTTTCTGTCCAGTTCCATTAATTCCTACATAGTCTTTATAAATTCTATTCGATCCATTAGTCACTGTTACTTTAAGTTGCCCATTTTCATTAATAGCATTATTAGAACCTACATAATTCCAATTATCTATACCAGCGTCAAAAGTACTATCATCCAATACTTGATAATCATCATGTTGATCCCTGTAAGATAATCTAATATTTCCTAAATGATCTTTGTATTGATACACATATTGAAATGGTCTTAATGGATTTTGTGTTGGCTCTACATACCCCTCTGAGTGGTTAAAGAATTGTAACGTTGTATTACTTATTGTAGTTCCTTCATAAACATAATTACCTGCATATTGAGTTGTTTTTTCAGGAACAGTTGTTGTATTTTGAGTAATTACATTTTTTGATAATTTAACTCCAGTTGCATCATATACATAATTAATTGTTCCTCCTGTGTTTCCGTTTACATCTGGTACAGCATAGTTAAATTGAACAGATTCTGGAAGATTCAAATGATTGTAACTAATTGACGTAATTTCCTTATTCTGGTCTTTCTCCATATTTCCATTAACATCATAAGTATAATCATCATCCGTATTAGTTCCGTCTTTAAATCCTTCTGTATTAGTACTAACTATATCTGTTACTTTAGTTAATTGGTTTCCATCATAAACATAATCTAATTCATCTATAGCTTCTGTAAGATTATTTCTATTAAGGTTTAAAATGTTTCCGTTTTTATCATAGTTCACACCCGATAAATCCAATTTCATATCTGCATCTAAAGCAATTCCTTTTCTGGTGTGTGCCTCATTTATTCTGTTTAAACCATCATAACTATAGGCATAACTTTTTTGTTCCCCATCATTGGCTGTATTCCAAATTACTTGTGAAATATTACCATTATATAATTCAGAAACTGACGTATTCCAATCCGTTGGTAATGCACTCCAATCTCCTTCCACAGTATTATAGTTTAACTTAAAACCAAATAAATCGTTATTCAAGTTTGCTACATCGTTAATTTGCTTTAACCAACCTCTGATATTATAACTGTAATCAACTGTTTGAAGTGGGCTAATAAGCGAGTTACCTACATTCTTTGTAATTAATTGACCTAATGCATCATATTCATTATTCATGATAACTTCCCAGCCACCACTATTAACTTCTTGAATTTGTTTAACTAATCTGTTTTGATGATCATAAGTAAATCCATCAGTAGTGATAATTGTTGGTTGATTTATTTTTATATGTTCACTTTGACTAGCAGTAATATTTCCAATGAAATCTATTTCATTTGTTACATAATCTATCGTTTCTAAATAATCATTCTTAGACGCAATAAACAATGGACGTGCCTTCTTATCATAATAGGTAGCTGAAAATATCCAATCATCCGTACCAATTACTCTAACTTTACTTGCTGTAGCTAACGATTTTACATTAGTATCTATCCTTTGTATATCACCACCTGATAAAATTTGATAATCTCCTGTAGGTACTTTATCCGGAAAAATAATTCCTACTTCTTTTGGATATGAATCATAATAATTCACTGTCAGTACATCATCACTTACAATGGGATAGGATACATTTGTGTACTCAAAAAGAGGGTCACTTCCTAAAGCATGACTCCCTACTCGTGATTCATTTAATACGGTATGAGCATCTAAATTTGCTTGTAGCTCATGCCTTAATAATATTCCTGTAGCGTTAGTTGGAGATGTATAAGCTTTTTTACCCGTATAAGTCACACGTCCAAAAGCGTCATACTTGGTAAACATCCAGTTATTTGTAATAGCAAGATTAGCATCTTGTGTTAATCGTGGTCTATCTAATTTATCATATACAATATACTCCCATCCTTTTTGAGGTATTTTCTTTTCTATTAACCTGTTTCTGTAATCGTACTTATATTGGTAGCATAAATCATCTAAAATATCTTGATGAATTTCATACTCTGGTAACTCTACGATAAAAGTACCAGTTAATGTACTTACAGAAGGTGGTGGTCCACCAACACTATAAAATACTGTTAAATAACCATTTTCAATTTTAAATTCATAACCATTTAAACTACTTGATGTATTAAAGTCTACATCTGGGATTGCTTCTGTTAGCTGATATACAGCACCAAGGTTTAAAGGAGTTGAAAATCCAAGTTGCGCATTTAAACTTAACGTTAACGTAGTTCCTGTTAAAGAGATAGATGAAAAACCTGTATGAGGACTCCCCTTCATTCCTATGGCAAAAACAGTTGCAGGAATTAAATCGGTAAAATCATCATATTGATTTATAGTAATTACGGTATCAGAACCTTTTGGAGGTAATACATAAGTTAAATTACCAAACTTATCATATACATATTGTGTGTCATGCTTTATACCATTATTATAGGTTCGCTTTAAAATAACTCTTCCTAGCTTGTCCTTAAACTCTTCAATAGTTCTATTTAGGCCATCTGCCAATACCCAATTTTCATCTTTTGTAATAGTTTTATACAATTCGTTTGGACTGTAATTACCATTTAGTATTAATTCTGGAACTTCAGTATTATTTGGGTCTGGAAAATTAACCCCATAATTTCGTACTTCATCCACATCATTTGTTTGGTAGTCAAACTTAACTGTATGTCCTGAAGTTAAGCTCCAATCCTCTCCTGGAGCAGCTTGTTGCATCACCCTATTCAAAGGTGAAGCTTCATATTCTACTTCGCTAAATGGGTTTGGAGTAATTGAATTTATTTCTAGAGGGTAATTTGTTTGGTAATACGCATCGGTACTAACTAAAGCATCCAATCTATAGTCTAGTGTACCAGCTCCAGTAGTAGCATATGGTAAATGTGTTTTGGCTTGCCTACCTATGGCATCATATTCTATATGACTAACAATATCATTAGCGTTTACATTATCAATTATATTTGATACAGTCCATTCATCACCTGAAGACTTCTGTAATAAAGGCTTATAAAAATATTGTTTTGCAGATGTATCCGTACAGTAATATAAATAATTTCTAAAATAACTAGTTGTACTAGTAGGTTTCCATTTAAAATCAGTACCGTCAATTACTTTATTTCCATTGACATCATAAACTCCACTTTCTCCTGAGTTTCCTCCAGTATATGTATGTGGATGTACAATTCCTACTAATAAATACCATGTGTTAACCTGTGGTAATGCTCCAGCCCAGAAATATGGGTTCCCGTTAGATGTATCATCTAAGTTATTAACATTATACGTTCCATGGTATGTATAACCATTGGAGGTGGTTACTGTTCTCTTTACCCATGTAGTATAACGATATGTTTGTGTGTTGTCTACCGTAAATTGATCTGTATTCCAACCACCATCAGCATCACTAGTGACATCATTTCCACAGCGCCAAAGTAAATCATTATCCCCAAAAGGTGTTTGTCCTTCTTCAATTAAGTTTTCAGAATCTAATCCTATTCTATTGAAAAACCCCGTCGTTAATAATCCTGATTTCCAATCATATGTCAATTCATTAATTGGCGCATTTACTCCCCCTGCTTTATAAGCATTAGTTTGTTTAGATCTACCTAAACCATCATAATAGGTTATCGTTTCTATTTTTTCCGTGGTAGTATCCACCGTATTTGGGATAGTTGTATTTGTACCATCGTCATTTAAAACATCACCCCCTTCAGATACGGCAGTTTTATAAACCGTATTTTTCACATAGTTCTGATCTGTACTTTGTCCTAATACTAATATAGGAAGCACTAATGCTAGTGTATATAATAATTTTTTCATCTTCCTAGTTAGTTTTTATAATTGTATTCATTTTTACTTAAAATATTCCCATCGTCATCTTTTACATATTTCAAACGATCTAAATCGTCATAATGATAAGTAGTTTTATACCCCCTTGCATCAGTTACTGAACTTAATAAGCTTAAAAGCCCTGTATAGGTATATTCAGTTACTTGTGCGTTTGGCAAATTAGTTCTTAAATCACTCAGAGCTGCTTGAACTTGATCATAGGTAGCATTTACTATTTTAGCAGCGGGTTTATTAGATAACGCAGACCATATATATACTACAGGGGTTCCGTTTTTCTTATACAACTCTACAGGATTTCCTCTAACGTCATATTTATTATAAATAACACGATTTTCTAAATCATCTGTGCTTTTTGCAGCTTGCATAATATTGGCTTGCGTGAACCCATTAGGGTAGGTTTTATATAGGGTACGTTGTTTTCCCAACAAAGTGGATACGTCATCTACAATTTCAAAACTTTCAGTTTGAATAGGGCTCGCTATTCGATGCTCATTTTCTAAAGCGGTATAAGCTGTTAATTGTTCTAAACTTAACAAGGGGAAACTACCTGCGGTATCTACATAAGATGTCGTTGAAACTTTCTTGATATTTGATTCACTTGTTGTGGTAGTTACCTTAGTAGGTTGCCCTGCATAACTATTGTATTCGTAATCGGTAGTGCTTATGATTTTCCGATAAGCTGATTCATCAATAGTAGGATTAAGAATATTTGTTGAAAGCGGAACAGGGTCTAAATAGTCTATGTTAATTTGATTTTCTATATGAATTCTTCTTGAAAAAATATCATATTTACCTAAACCAACTCTACTAAATGGAAACGCATATCCTGGTCCACAATCAATAACAACTGTTCCTGTAATTATTGGTTCAATATAAGTAACTTGATTCGTATATAAATATGAATTCTCTTTAATTTTATATAATTGATCATCCCCTGAACCTCTTTTCAAATACACTTCTTTTTTTAACTTTCCATTATATAAGTTTAACCAAGAAGCATTTTTATGTGTTTTCATCATGTTTTTATAATTCAATGATCCTACATTACCTATATGATAATCTATCACACCACCCCCTCCTCCTAAAGTAAAAGTTTTAGATACACCACCATTCTCAAATTCATCTCCACCGTAACTAATAACTACATTCTCATAATTTGTTAATTGAAATTCACTATAGTTAGACGGAAAAATACTTAGAGAATACCCATTATGAGTTTCTACACTACATGTATTGTAATTTCTTTCTCTATAATTAGACATTGGACTTCCACAATCAGTAGTTAACCAGGTTTTTTTCAATAATTGGTGCTGCTCATAAAAGGAAGGTTCTCTATAAACAGGAACAGAAGAAAGTGTTGTATCAAAAAGATGATTTAGTTTTTTATAATAGTATCTTTTTACATATTTTGGTGCTCCAATAAAATCATTTGTAAAATCGGAAACTCTCTTTACACGTAAACCTTCTCCTTCGTATAGCTGATATCCATTAGCATAATCAAAAACCACAGTAGCATTAACTGTAGTACTTGTAAAACTATTATCATGTATATCTTTAAAACTTAATTTAAAGTCATATTCATGATCTTTTACCAAAGTAAACTCTTTTGTTTTCACAAATTCTGTTAGGCTAAAGTTAGGGTCCGTTACAGCTTCTTCTGGAAAATTAAATCGTAATTCATTAGTAAAACCTGTTTCTAAATCTGTTACTTCAAAACTTATATAGTCACGAAAATCTAAATTTTGCGTACCTCCTAATGAAATATTCATAGTGGCTGTAACTTGCTGTGTCTCAAAAACCGAGGTGCTATTCGGAGTACCATCAGCATCCATATAAAAACCGCCTATATTTGAAGTTACTGGTACGTTATTTTGAGGTATGCGACTAGAATCGTAACTCCAGGCATGCATAAAGATACGTTCAGTACTTCTTCTTTTCGTTTCTTCTGCTTCATATTCAAATAACGTATAGCCTCCAGTTGGGTAATACATTTTTGTTAATGTACCCATAGTTTTAAAATCTAAATCAGAAGACCTATCTGCCCTGCAGCTGGTACAACTTGAAAGTACATTACTCGCACTACCTAGTCCTCCAGCAGGTATATTTCTTACATCAAAAAGCATATTTGTATTTGATTCTTTTCCATTATAATACCCTAAAGCATCTTGAGCTGTAGAAAACCTTTCTGGTAATTCTAATGGTGTTTTATACTTAAATTCATATTCTTTATGATCATCTACATCCTTATCAAAAATAACTTTCTCAAGAAAAAAACGACTTATTATATTTTCAGCATCACCATCAAAAAGATATTCAAAATCTATTTTTTTTGAGGTCATCCCGCTATTTATTTCAATTTGGTTTAATACCGTTGAAAAATTATAACCACCATTTTCTACACTAGTATTAAATATAACTTCATTAGTATTATCATATGGAGAATAAATTCTAGATATACTTCTAGCTCCTGTAACATTCGTATAAACAATAGTGGAATTATACTGCCCAGTTGATTCTTGCATTGGCTCTTCTGTGTCTGGAGCAAAACCACATGCTCCATTATACCCAAGCCCAGGTTTTGGTTGATATTTTACAATTGTTCTGTTTTGTGAAGTAGCAACTTTAAAAGCACTACCATTATTATATTCAAAAAAAATAGTCCCACTCAAAGGATGTTTAATTTGTGTTAAGTAAAAAGATGTTGTTCCTAGTGGCGAAAATTCTTCATGCCAACCATGTTCCATTTCAGTGTCCTCAGTCGCAAAATCACCCCCAAAATAATATTCTATCCCTTGAGTATCCGTAATTTTAAATTCTTTGGTATTATATAAATTATACTTATCTGTTTCTGTTTCTGGGCCTAGTATTTCAATTTTTAAATTAGAATCTACATTAATTAATGTTGGAATAAAATCTTTATTTAAATAAAAACTTCCCGAATGACCCACAAATGAAAAATTAAAAATATCTGGTTGAGTATCCCATTGACCTGTAGGACTATTAAAATAAGAGTTCATAGCTTCTGCATTAGCCAGTTCAGACTCGTATTGAGTGATTAATAAGTCAATTTCGGCCTGAAATATCCTTTCAGAAGCTTTTTCATCCACTTTATGATGTATTGTTCGTGTGATAAGCCCTCCTGCATTTAAAGTCCAATTTACCCCAGTCCAGGTATTATTTTGATCAACCTTTACACCATTTCCCATATAATTTAAGGATATTGGTAATGACAGTTTTCCCGCAGTATAAGTATACAAAGGAACTGAAGCTGTTACTTTACCAGTAGATTCATTTATTGGCACATTACCATACTTCGTCATTTCATATGCTTGTGGAGAAGGTAAGGTGTAATTTGGTAAGTCTGTAGTTTCATTTTGTGCTTGTATGCCCGAGCAAAAAAACACTAGTAGTAAAAATAGTTTTTTCATAGTTAAATAAGTAGGGAGTTTTTTAAAATTTCAAGGACCAAAAGTAGTATAAAAAACATTAAATAAACATCATTACTAACGGGTATTTGAGCATCACTAAACATGATGAGAAAACACTTTCTTTCCGTGATTAAAAGAAGGATGGATTACATTTGAAAAACTTATATCATCATAAAATTATTAACTTTGGTGATATGAAAATATAGAAAACACCTAACTTAAAAAATAATTCATTTTGATGCTAAAACCTTTATACATCTTTAATACTCTTTGCTGTTATTTTAAAACCATAAAAAATCAAAAAAAGAGTAACTTATTTCTTCCAATTCTGAAAATGGAATGGTTGTTTGGTGTAAATTGATTGAAGAATACTTTAGAGAATTAGGAGAAGGAATATGCAATAGGTATTACAAAGAGTACAACGTATATGAAAAACAGCTAATTAAGCGCTAATCGTTAAAGTGTACACTTTTTTTAATACATTTATACATTCCGAAAAAAATGATGAATATCAAAACCCCTATTTTTAAATAGTTTGAAAATGAATAATTATGCGTTTTTAAATAATTTATCTTCAAACAATCATTTTAATTTTATAAATTGCATTGAAATTAGAAAACTAAAACTGCATACGTTTTTGCATACGATTTAAATAAATAGCGACCTTTGAGCCCAGTAAAATGGTTTAAAAAACTCTAAACTTAGAGCTCATAACCCGAAGGTCACTGGTTCGAGTCCAGTTCCCGCTACTAAGTAACCCTTTCAGAAATGAGAGGGTTTTTTTTATGCCCTGAAATTAAGGAGGTGCTGCTTTGTAAGCGAAATCAAATCAAAATATCAACCTTGTTTCAGTTAGATAAAATAAGATTTAAAAAACCAGTGAAAATTAGTTCACTGGTTTTAAAAGTTTAAAATACTAAAAACGTATTTAATTAGTGTCTAAGATTAGTTCATCACAAGGATAAACAATATTTGGTGTTGGTGTGTTTAGATTCTTTTTAGAAATATTATCTACTTTGAAATCGGTCCAAACGTTATTATTTGGTGTGTTTCCATTGCAATCCTTTGTCATTTTAAGCGTCCAGCTGTAAGTTTTACAAGCAATTAAGTCCGTTTCCTTTTGCATAGTTTGCCCTTCATTACTCCAGTTCTCATTTTCATCAAGCCCTGTAACTGTTACTGACTGAGCAAAAGTAAAAACTACTAACGCATTTTCCATGTCTTCGCTAGGAATATAAGTAAAGGTATAGGCTCCGCCTCTATGTTCTAAATAGTTAAAACTTTCGTCGCAATCATCACAATTTTGAACATTAATTGTTTTTTTAGAGAAACTTCCAGAACCAATTTGATATCTCAGATGATAATCTCCGGCTACATCGAATTGAAGAGGAAAACACACAGGGTTACTATTTGAGTCATTTGTTTTATAAATTAGAACCCATTCTGCGGTGTTATCATCCCATTGTTGAGTTTTTAATTTTGTTCCTAATGGAGCGTTAAAACAATATTCATATTGTTCACCAGCACAAATTTGTTCAGGAATATCAAATGTTCCGGAAACCATTGAATTCTTTTGAGAAGAAAGAGTATTTTCTGACTTTATTAAATCTTTTTCACAAGAAATGAACGTTACTAGAAAAATTGTTAATGCGGATAATAAATAATATAGCTTTTTCATAATATATAAATTTGATTAATAATAAAATTCATAATGAAAATCTTAATAAAACAAATAATATTCATCTTTTAATAATTAAAAAATGTTTCAAAAATTGTGTTTTATTAATAGGTATAATTTATTTATACTTTGAGGGCTAACAGTTATTTACCTTATGTTAAGTAAATGATGTTTTTAGTATAAATTAGTTTTAGTTAGACTTGATTGTGCAATCAATCATTAACTGAATACTCTTTTTGAGGATTGAGTATTTTTTTTAGTAAGTACTATAAATATAAGATGTTTTTAATTTGGGTTACCCAAATATTTTAATTTTTCGATAAATATACATATAAAACCGACATAAGGTATAACTGCTTGTTTTTGAAATGATTGAATTAGCTGATCCACTTGAAGTTATATTCAATAATTATGACTTTGATGTTAAGTTGCTAAGTATAAAAAATCAAAGTAATTAACATTTTTTTTGAATATATTTTATGTAAACATACACTTAGTAATTGTTTGATTTACAGATTTTTTTCTCATAAATACCATATTCTTAATTAATGTGTGAGGATATGGTGTAGTAAAAAAATCTGATCATCGTTGTTTTCTGCTCACTTGTTAGATTGTTTATAAGTTTTAAAAATATTTTCAGTTAATCATTTGATATATAGGATGTTTTAAATATGTTTGCAGTCCCGAATTAAGAATCACCTACAAAATATCTAACCAATATTTAGTTACCCGATGAAGAAAATACTAATTTTATCCTATTTATTATGGGGTAGCGTCTGCTTTGGACAAACAAGCGGAACAGGAATTAATGAACTCACCCCTGAACAAAAATTACATTTAGGCTCACAAACCGGAACTATCAGAGTTGATGGTTTAAATGGGGTAAATAATGGTTATAATGGAGGTGAAGTAGGTATGACATACCCTGTGTATGTTGATTCCAATGGAGATCTTACTTTAGAAATTTCAGCTACGGAAAATAGTGATGGATATGACCCTTGGACAACCACGGGGATTAATGGTACAGTAACTATTCCTGCAGGTGGCCCAAATGATGGCTATGAAACTGTTGAAATTTTAGATATACCTTTAACGGTTACTAGACCTGTTATTGTTGAATTGAAATATTCTTTAAGTATGGAGGTGTTTGCAGATCCAGCATTTACGATCATTAAAGATGCATATGCACGTCAAATCACAAATTTCTTCACTTTAAATGATCCAATATTAACATCTACAGTAAGGAGGTATGGGCAGAGTTCAAAATGTTATTTTAACAATAATGATGCTGTAACAAACCCTGCTGCTTCGCCAGATGCTGCTACAGGGTTTATCTATAATTCTGGTACTACATATATCAGCTTACCCGTAGGGACACACACACTTCGTTTTTATGGAACTGTTTCTTCTGGATTTTCTGATCAAAACACACATATTAAATTTGCTGGTGGTCCAGATGCCATTTTTGTACGTATCTATTAATAATTATTATTACTTATGAAAAAACTTATATACTTTATTTTTGTATTATTTTTTAATACATCCTTTGCTCAAGTAGGTATTGGTACAGTTGATCCTCAGCAGGATTTACATGTTGCCGGAACTACATCTACAATACGTATTGAGAGTCAAAACAGTATTAATGAACCTCTTTTAAATGACGGTGCAGAATTAGCGCCTATTTTTGTTACTCCTGATGGAGATTTAACAGTGTACCCTCCAGGATATAATGGTGGGAACCTAGGAGATTCAGAACCATTAAATTTTTTAATTTCTTTTGAAAATTTTATACCGAACGGACCTTATGGTGATGGTACAGTTGTTGAGAATAGTGAATTGATAACCGACTCAACTCCACATCAGCTTGTATCTGTCCCGTTTTCAAGCCCTCAAACTGCATTAATTGAAGTCCGTTATGTATTGACTCTTGATTTATCTGACGAATTTTTACCACAGCCAGCAGCGTCAGCTTTTAACGATATTTCAGCAAGAACAATACATACTTATTTTTATATCGATTTAAATAATGACGGCTTAGATGCTACAGAACTCTCAAAAGTTTATGGATTACATGGTGAAGCGTATTCCTCTTACAGTCAAGGATCAGTAGGCTATGCTTTTATTCATGGTGTTGGTTATGGCGGTATTCCTGCAGGAAATCATGCCTTAGTATTCTTTGGAGAAACTAAAGATGGAGCTAATAGAAAAACTTATGTAGGGTTTGGTGGGTCATCAGATAATTTAAAAATCCGTATTTATAACTAATATTCAAGCTATGAAAAACACATTTATATATATATCCTTAATAGCTACTTCTCTGTCTTTGGCACAAGTAGGTATTAACACAACAACGCCTCAAGAAGAATTACATATTGAAGGAGCAACGTCTACAATCCGTGTAGAAGGTTTAAATTTAACTAACAATAATTTAAATTTAGGGAACATAGAAAATACCAGGGTGTATGTAGATACAGATGGAGATTTAGTATTGGGTACTGGCGCTACTGATATTGAAGTATTATTTAATCCTGCAAATTATTTAGAAGACCCATTAGATACCGGTGGTGCTAATGCAAATGTAATTAACCAAACAGGTGTTGGTAGTGGGTATAGTGAAGGTGGGTGGCCAAGGCAATCAGGTCCAGGCTTGGACACTTTTACATTAACAAGAAATGCAATTGTTGAAATTAACTACTCATTGTCTTATGAAATTTATAAGAGTGGTATTGGTATTTCTGATAATCATGCTAGAACAGTGCAATTCTATGTCTATTTAAGGAGAAATGGACCGGCAAATGTAAATCCTGGTGATTCAACTTTAGTTGACACTGATGTAGATGGAAACCCTATAACTTTTGCTGGAAACGCCGGTTCTTTGGGGTATAGCGGACAATTTTACACCAATGGAAATTCTAATGGAGCAAGTGGTCTTGAGGGGTTTGGTAGAGAGTATTATGCTACAGGACATGATTATGTAAAGTTAGGGCCAGGAACCTATACACCTATGTTTGCAGGAGTAATGTTTGTTGGTAATACATTAGGTACAGGAGCAGTAAAAATGCAAATTGGCGGGGGAGATGATGAAATTGTTGTAGTGGCGCATTACTATAATTAGAAAAGTAAACCATACAATATTATAAAAATCCTGATTAATTATTTAATCAGGATTTTTTTTTGAATAGGGTATGAACTGGTTTGATAGAAATGATATGAAGAAGGTAACATAAACCAATTAGGGATAAAATCAATAGAAAGGTTTAAATTTGCATTTTACAATAACCGACGATTAGTTTTTTACTAATAAGGAGTTGGTTTTTTGCCTAAACAGGATTAAAATTTAAGAGCATGAATGAAGAAAATATAGCAAAAATTAATGAGGTGATAGCCCAATATTTTGAAGAAAATACTAATGTAGATTGGATTCCTGCAAAAAGTATTATGTCAGAGTTAATTAAAGCAGGAATATTTAACAAGGATGAAAAGAAAGGATTGCCAATTCGTAAGGTGTTCAGGAAATTAGATAAAGAAGAGGTATTGCATAAAATTCCTTCTGTTCATGTGGAAAGAAGGTCTGAGAATATGTATTGGTATTTGGTGCGAGAAGGGAAAAAATTTACTCCTAATGAAGTAATAAGCCCTCTTACTAAAAAAGAAAAAGGAATCCTAAATATTGAAAATAGTGATGAGTTTTATTTGGTGAATTTATGTGATGAGCTACTTAAAGAAAAAGCGTCAAGAAAACATACATTTGACACCTTAGTAGGGAGATTGCATAAAAAAGGAAAAGGAAGAACAAAACTACCTCTAGATGCTTATTATGAAGATTTAAAGTTAGTAATAGAGTTTTTTGAAAAACAGGATACTGACGAAAGTAATGATAGGGAGGCTCAAAGAAAGTTTTATGATCAACGTAAAAAAGACGCTTTAGAGAAGAAGAAAATAAGCCTGATTGAAATTAATTATGCGTTATTTGAATGCAATGAGGATGATAGGCTAGTTCGCGATAAAGAAAAGGACTGTAAAGTGCTTAAAGGTATTTTAAAAGATTTTATAAAATAAGAACATTTATTATAATACATTTTATTGATGGGCATGAACTATAAAACCTTAAAAAGGTTTGTAGTATCTTTGCCCTAAATATTTTTTGAATATATGGAGCATAAAGCAGGTTTTGTAAATATCATTGGAAATCCTAATGTTGGTAAATCAACATTGATGAATGCATTTATTGGTGAAAAATTATCAATAATTACATCAAAAGCACAAACTACCAGACATCGTATTTTAGGTATTGTAAATGGTGATGATTTTCAGGTGGTATTATCTGACACACCGGGTATTATTAAGCCAGCATATGAGTTACAAGAATCAATGATGGGTTTTGTGAAGTCAGCTTTTGAAGATGCTGATGTGCTTATATATATGGTTGAAATTGGGGAGAGAGCTTTGAAAGATGAAGACTTTTTTAATAAAATTTCTAATTCAAAAATTCCAGTTTTATTATTATTAAACAAAATTGATACTTCTAATCAAGAAATTTTAGAAGAACAAGTACAATATTGGGCAGCCAAAGTCCCTACCGCGGAATTGTATCCAATATCAGCTTTGGAGAATTTTAATGTACCTGAAGTATTTGAAAGGATAGTAGAGTTATTACCTGTATCACCAGCATATTATCCTAAAGATCAACTAACTGATAAGCCAGAACGATTTTTTGTAAATGAATGTATTCGTGAAAAAATATTATTGCATTATAAAAAGGAAATTCCTTATTCAGTTGAAGTAGAAACTGAAGAGTTTTTTGAAGATGAGGAGATTATCAGAATGCGATCTATAATTATGGTAGAGCGTGATTCTCAAAAAGGAATAATCATAGGGCATAAAGGAAGTGCTTTAAAGCGTGTTGGTGTAGAGTCTAGAAAAGACTTGGAAAAGTTTTTCGGTAAGCAAGTTCATTTAGAGTTATATGTTAAAGTAAATAAAAATTGGCGTTCAGACTCAAAGCAGTTAAGAAGGTTCGGTTATAATAATAAATAAAAAAAAGCCCACTATTTTAATAGTGGGCTTTTTAAATACCTGTAAATTTTTGGGGCTTTACAGGTTTCCAATTATGGGGCTATGGTTTGGCTACAGCAATTGTTTCTTTTGCTGCTAATGTGTTTTTCTTAAATATTTCTTTCTTTTGTATATCACAGTAGCGTTTTTTACAACTCCATCCGCTAGAACATGATGCTAAAACTACTCCGACTGCTAATGTTAAGATGACTTTCTTCATAATGTGATTTTTTAATTAAGGGTTTGTTTTATCGTTTATATGTATTAAAAACAAGTTGAAATGCAAAAACCCTATTTTTGAATTCATTTTTTTTTCAAAAAATTTTTATTTTAATAAAGTTGTTGTTTATTTAAATCATATTAGTACTATATATAAAAGAAGTTATGTTATACCTATTTGGAATTGTTGTGGTTGGGTATTTGATGTATAAGTGTTATGCTTTGTTTTTTAGGAATAACTTAGTTTTTAATGCTGATTTGACTGAAACTCAAAAAGAACTTCTCGAAAAAAACGTGCTATACTTTACTAAACTAAGTACAGAAGAAAAAGAGCGTTTTTCTAAATCGGTAGCATTATTTTTAAGTAACATAAAAATTAAATCAGTTTCATGTACTGTTACAGAGGTTGATGAGTTGTTAATAGGCGCAAGCGCAATTATTCCTGTATTTGGTTTTCCTAGTTGGACATATGTAAATCTTAAAGAGGTGTATATATTTCCTGATGCGTTTAACTCAAAACTTGAATATGTAGGTTGGAGAAACAACAGAAATATTTTAGGAATTGTTGGAGGAGGAAAGTTGAAAAATAAAATGGTACTCTCCCAAAAAGCATTACGTCATGGGTTCGAAAATAAATCAGACAAAAATAATACTGCAATTCACGAGTTTGTGCATTTAATTGATATGACAGACGGAGAAGTAGATGGATTACCACTAAGTATTATTAATAAGCCCTATACATTACCTTGGTTTGATTTAATTCATAAAAAAATTGAACACATTGATGATGGAAAGTCAGATATCAATCCATACGGAGCAACCTCAAAAATTGAATTTTTTGCAGTAGCAAGCGAATATTTTTTCGAACGTCCAAAATTATTAAAGCGCAAACATCCTGAATTGTACAAAAAGCTATCGTTGTTTTTTAATCAGGATAGAGGGTAGTAATAAATGTTTTGTTTTAAAAGAGGTAATGAAAAAAGAAGTTAATTAATTACGTACTTCTCAGTACATCTCTCATAAAATGATGTTGTTCTATCATTTCTGGAACACTTTTTTTCTTATTGGATTGCCCTATAAAGTATAGGCTTAGCCAAACGAAGAATAAAATAACTATAGCTATTATTTGTAAATCAAAAGCTCTACCTAAGCTCCATTTTGTATACGTCCATACGCAAATAGCTAAACCTAAAACAACTATAATGAAATGCAAAAACATAAATAATGTCCATATAGTTGGACTCGGTCCGAATAATCCTTTAACTGTACTTTTATGCTCGTTTATAGGAATGATTTCAAGATGTAGTTGTGGTGATGTAATTTGTTGACGCGTCTTTGGTACTCTAATAAAAACATGGTTTCCTGTTCTACTTACTATAAATTTTGATTGACTTTTTTTTGAATCATCAAAGGAAGCAAGTGCATTTTCATTAGGCTGATCAATCTCAAAAGAGAATCTCGGCCTTAGGATTGTTTCGTTAAGTTCTTGATTAGCTAAGGGCATTTATTGAAAAATAAGTGGTTAAGATACAAAATTTAAACTTACATATGATTTATAAATGTTTTAAAGGTCATAATGCTCAAGGATATTCAGTACTTTTGCAAAAAATTATTTACAAAGATTCATATTGATTTGCAATATGTTTTGTAAACATTAATAATAGTATGGGTAATATAGTAGCTATAGTTGGAAGACCTAATGTTGGAAAATCAACATTGTTTAACCGTTTGATTCAGAAAAGAGAAGCCATTATTGATTCAGTAAGTGGTGTCACTCGTGATCGTCATTACGGTAAATCTGATTGGAATGGAAAGGAGTTCTCTGTAATTGATACAGGTGGATATGTAGTGGGAAGTGATGATGTTTTTGAAGCTGAAATTGACAAACAAGTTGAGTTAGCTATTGATGAAGCAGATGCTATAATTTTTATGGTAGATGTAGAGTCAGGTATTACTGGTATGGACGAAGAGGTTGCTAACTTATTACGTAGGGTAAATAAGCCTGTGTTGTTAGCAGTAAATAAAGTTGATGCAGCTAATAGACTAAATGATGCAGCTGAATTTTACGGTTTAGGGTTAGGAGAGTTTTATCCTTTAGCAAGTATTAGTGGAAGTGGTACTGGCGAGTTACTTGATGCGCTAGTAGATGTGTTACCAGAAATAGAAGAGGAAGAAGAATCTGATTTACCTCGTTTTGCTGTTGTTGGACGTCCTAACGCAGGAAAGTCATCTTTCATAAATGCCTTAATTGGTGAAGAAAGATATATAGTTACTGATATTGCAGGAACTACACGTGATTCTATTGATACAAAATACAACCGTTTCGGATTTGAATTTAATTTAATTGATACTGCAGGTATCCGTAGAAAGGCGAAAGTTAAAGAGGATTTAGAGTTTTACTCTGTAATGCGTTCTGTACGTGCTATTGAATTTTGCGATGTTTGCTTGGTGGTTATTGATGCTACTAGAGATTTTGATTCTCAAGTACAAAATATATTTTGGTTAGGAGTTAAAAATAGTAAAGGTGTAGTGATATTAGTAAATAAATGGGATTTAGTAGAAAAAGATTATAAAACTACTAAGGCTTATGAAACACATATTAGGGAACAAATTGCTCCTTTTACTGATGTGCCTATCATTTTTATGTCAACATTAACGAAGCAACGTATTTATAAAGCTATTGAAACTGCTGTTGAAGTATTCAATAACAGAAGTAAGAAGATAGCTACAAGTAAGTTTAATGAAACGATGTTGCCAATAATTGAGCGTACATCTCCTCCAGCATATAAAGGGAAACACGTTAAGATTAAGTATTGTATGCAGTTGCCTACAAAAACACCTCAATTTGTGTTTTTCTGTAATTTGCCTCAATATGTTAGAGATGGTTATAAACGTTTCTTAGAAAACAAATTACGTGAGCATTATGATTTTACTGGTGTGCCAATTAAAATATATTTCAGAAAGAAATAATATAAATGTATTATAAAAAAAAGCTCCTTCAGATTATTTCTGAAGGAGCTTTTTAGTTGTGTTAAAGTTTTCTTAAAGCATTTTTTTTAACAGTTCGACACAATATTTTGATATAATTTCGCGTTCAACAAAACTAACTAACCTACTACACAATGAAAAACCTGCTTTTCTTATGTATTCTTCTGAATACATTTATTTCTTTTGCTCAAAATTTTGAAATTACCGGAACGCTAAAAGACAAAGACAATAATATAATTGAGTCTGCAACCGTTTATTTAGAGTCTATTAAAGATTCTACCATGATTACTTATACTATTTCTGATGAAAAAGGGATGTTTAATTTGTCAGGAAGAACTAAAGAACAAAAAGCTAACTTTTTTGTATCCTATACAGGAATGAAATCTTTCAAAAAAGAATTAACTCTTTCTGAAAACACAATAAATCTAAGTGATTTGATTTTAGAAGAGAATTCTGAATTACTAGGAGAGATAGTGGTGGTTGCCGAACGAGCTCCTATTACCATTAAAAAAGATACACTTCAGTTCAATGCTGCTTCTTTTAAAACAGGTGCTGATGCAAATGTGGAAACATTATTAAAAAAATTGCCTGGTGTTGTTGTTGATAAGGATGGGAATATTACGGTTAACGGAAAAAAAGTAAATAAAATATTAGTAAATGGTAAAGAGTTTTTTGGAAGTGATTTAACAATAGCGACTAAAAATTTACCCAAAGAAATTATTGATAAAATTCAGGTAGTAGATACCAAAACAAAAGAAGAGGCTTTTACAGGAGAAGAAGGAGATAAGGAAAACAAGACCATAAATATTACCATTAAAGAAGATAAGAATAAGGGCTTTTTTGGGAGAGCGACTGCGGGTTACGGAACTGACGACAGGTATTCCGTAAGCGGGATATTGAATTATTTTAATAATGAAGAGCGTTTAAGTGTGCTTGGTGGTTCTAATAACGTGAATACTTCGGGGTTTAATAGTGATGAAGTAAAAGATATTGGAGGAGGCTCGAATAATTGGAGAAAAGTAAATGGCGTTTGGCAACAGTCAAACCCATTATTTAATAATTCATCTGATGGTATAACACAAACATCTTCTGCAGGAATTCATTATGCGAATGAATGGAATAAAAAAACTGACTTAGGTACTGACTACATTTATAATCAAAGTGATACAGAAACGGGTTCTAACTCAAGGACAGAAACATTTTTGCCTGATAATAGTTCATATACTACGGTTTCTAATTCTAATTCTGATAGAAAAACATTCGATCATAATTTTAATTTAGAGTTTGAAATAAAGCCAGATACCTTAACAAGAATTTCGGTTAAGCCAAGTTTTGCAAAAAGCAAAGGAGATTTATATAGTAATAATACAAGCCAAAGAAGTAATTTAACCGATGGGTTAATTAGTAATTCGACAACAAATACCATATCAAAATTTGATAATTATAACGCGAACTTGAATGCTAGTATCTCAAGAAAGTTTAAAGTCCCTGGAGAAAGTATAAGTTTATGGTTGAATTCTGGATACAACAGCAATGAGTCAGAAGATATATTTAAATCAGCAATTGACTATTCCGATATAGCTCTTACTGATGAGAGTGAAAATCAGTTAAAAACGAACAAACAAACAGGGGATTTTTTAACCGCAAACTTACGTTATACAAGAGTGCTAAAAGGAAATTGGTTTTACAACGTTGGTTTACGTTCCGATATAAATAACTCCGAAGTAAACAGAAATACACTTGATTTTGATAACGTAACGCAAGAATACAGTAGTACGAATATTGAATTGACGAATAAAATAAAAACAAAAACAACCATTTATGCCCCATCGGCTGGTATTAAATATAAAAAGGATAAACTAAATATTCGCTTTAACTTAGGGTATAATTTTACAACCTTAAAGAATGAAGATTTATTAGCAAATACGGCAATATCAAACGACTTTAATAGTCTAAATTTCAGGGTCAGTCTTTGGAAGCAAATGGGACAAGGAAAATCTCTTTGGGCAAATATATCTAATAGAGCAAACACTCCTCAAATTAGTCAGTTACAACCTATCATTGATAATTCAAACCCGTTAAATACAATTATTGGTAATCCTAATTTAAAAGCATCAAATGTTACTCGAATAGGTCTTAGCTATAGGAATTTTAATATGAAAACGAAGAGTGGTTATAATGTATATGCATCTACTTCGCTAACAGATAATGCAGCTATTTCAAAAACAACAACTGATCCTGACACATATAAGCGTATTACAACTTATGAAAATGTTAATGGTTCTTATTGGGCTTATTTAAGTGGAGGGTACAACAAAAAATATAAGTTTGATAAACATAATTTTTCGTATAATTTAGGATTGGACTTAAGTGCAAATGGAAATAAAAGCTTCTCTAATGAATTAGAGATGGTAACAAAAAGTAAATCTTTTAGTCCAAATGTTTCTTTTACCTATAATTATGATGATTTAATTGAAGTTACTCCACGTTACGGATATAATTATAATTTATTAGATTATTCTATTGATTTAGGACAAGAAACTGATTATTCTAGCTCAAGTTTAGGGATTAATTTAGAAACATATTGGCCAAAAATGATAGAATTCGCAAATGATTTTACAATGAATCATAATCCTAATGTAGCCGCTGGGTTTAGTAAAACAACTTATATGTGGAATGCAAGTTTAGGAATGAAAATGATTAAGGATAAAGGAATTTTAAAATTAAAAGTATTCGATTTATTAAACCAAAATACTAGTGTAAGCAGATCAGCATATCAAGATTATGTATCAGATACTGAAAGCTTAGTGTTGAAGCAATATTTTATGTTAAGTTTTACTTATAAAGTAAATAAAATTGGTGGTAAAAAAAAACCAAGTTTTAAATAAGAATGAGGTTTCATAAAAAAAACTCCTTTAACTTTAGTTAAAGGAGTTTTTTTTATGATTGAAATTAACTAAGCAGCCTCTATTTTTATACTAGTTAGTCCAGTTGCTCCTTAAACTTTAAAAGTTCATTTTTGATATGTTCTAATTTAGTGATAATTTCAAAATTTTGAAGTGTTTTTTTCTTTTCTTCTTTTAGATGCGTTTTTGCGCCTTCTAAAGTAAAACCTTTGTCTTTTACTAAATAATAGATTAATTGAAGGTTTTTTATGTCTTCTGGAGTAAATTTTCGATCACCTTTAGCGTTCTTTTTAGGTTTCAGCACCTCAAACTCTTTCTCCCAAAAACGAATCAAAGAAGTGTTTACATTAAAAGCTTTGGCAACTTCGCCAATTTTGTAGTATCGTTTTTCAGGAAGTTTTACGTACATTAATCTAAAGATTGATTTTCTTGTGAAGCTTTTTCAAGCATAATTTCATACTCTTCAGGAGTTAAATCACCGTGATAAAAGTTTACAGGATTAATGACTCTTCCATTTTTATGTACTTCATAATGCAAGTGAGGACCAGAAGATAACCCAGTATTTCCAACATAACCAATAATATCTCCTCGTTTTACCTTACGTCCTTTTCGGGTATTGAATTTATTCATGTGACCGTATTTTGTAACATATCCGAACCCGTGATCTATATATACTACTTTTCCAAACCCAGAGGCTCTAGAGGCTTTAATGACTTTCCCATCTCCTGTGGCATAAATAGGAGTATTCCTAGGTGCAGTAAAATCCATACCATTATGCATTCTTCTATATTTTAATATAGGATGCATACGCATTCCATACCCGGAAGCCATTCTTGTTAAATCTTTGTTTTGTATAGGTTGAATTGCCGGGATCGCTTTTAATAACTCTTCTTTGTTAGCCGCTAGTTTTTCAATTTCATCGAGTGACCGTGATTGTACTTCAATTTCTTTGGTGAGTTTATCAATGTTTTTTGTAGAGGTAATAATTAAATCAGAGTTTTCTGAACCTTCTAAGTTTTTATATCGATTAATACCACCGAACCCAGCTTTACGTTGTGCTTCGGAAACCGGATTGGCTTCAAAATGCACTCTGTAAATATTTTCATCTCTGTCAGCAAGGTTTTGCATTACTTTTTCTGCCAGATGTACTCTTTCGTTTAAGTAGGCATAATTCAGTTTTAAATTTTCATTTTCCCTCTTTAAGGCCTTTTCTTTAGGGGAGTCAACGTAGCTAGAGACGAATACATAGGTGAAAAAACCAAATAAAGCAGCCGCTGAAAGAAACAAAAAAGAAAAGGTAATTGTACGTCCTTTTTTACGGGTTACCTTTCTGTAGGAAAGGGTTTCGGAATCATAATAATATTTTACTTTAGCCATAAGTTAAAATGTACTATTTTTGTGCGTTTAGAATACTAACGATACACAAATATAAAAATTGTTTTTGTTAGATACCAGTTCTTGTTTAAAAGTACTGTTTAGAAAATTGGAGTTTTTTGTAATCTACGAAAAATAAAATTTAAGCATAGCCATAGCTACGGTTCAATTTTATTTTTGAAGTGTAGTGCAAAAAGA
>Ga0209395_1001295_pt1 | contig 35408 bp, 22 predicted proteins | sample GOMGulsemesocosm_3_FD_184635 | JGI IMG/M metagenome (GOLD analysis project Ga0209395, IMG submission 184635) | Methane-oxidizing microbial communities from mesocosms in the Gulf of Mexico - GOM9D Gulf of Mexico (SPAdes) (version 2) | ecosystem: Environmental > Aquatic > Marine > Cold seeps...
TTTAAAGAACTTTCCTGAGCAATAGTCATCTAGATGAGCATCTAAATACTTAACACCACCGACTTCACCGGCACAGCCATTTACCCCCGCATAAAGCTTATTATGTAGAACAATACCTGCACCTAAGCCCGTGCCTAAACATAAGCCAGCCATGTCTTGAATACCTAGTTCTTGGTGATGTAAATGTTCGCCTTTAACAAAACAATTCACATCATTATTCACATAAACAGGTAATGCGACCAAGGCCTCTAACTCTTGCTTTAATGGCACTGTTACCCATGACTCTATGTTTACAGCATCAAAGACAATACCTTTATCAACATTGACAATGCTAGGTACACCAATAGCAATAGCAGACGTATCCACTGCTTTGATTTGCTCAATGCAATCTTTAATGAAAAGTAAGGAGTCTCGAACGCTTTGACTAGCATCGAATGGTTGTACATAACTTTCTGTTATGCTGCCATTACGATATAAGCCGACGTTAATTTTAGTGCCGCCTAAGTCAATGACCACGATAGAAGATTGCTTCATAAAAAAACCAGTTATTAAGGTGAAGTAGTAATAGCTGTAGTGTGCAGAAAAAAGTATTCCTACAAGTATACTTATCTATCAAATATTTATACTTTTCTATCAATGCGGATTATTATGAATAGCTGAAAGGCAAAATGCAGTAACCCAAGTTAGATGACTCTATAGCTCGGATGACTGCATTTTATTGTACGGTAGTTTTATTGACCACCAATGATTAGTTAGTCACAGGTATGGCTCGTCCAGCTCTTTTTTGATCAAATGTGAGTGCACGTACTTCAACACCACCATTCACCTTTACTGGCGTTTGATAAGCTTTCCACTGACCTCCTTGTTCTTTGTACTCGATAGGTAACCCTTTGATTGCACTATTGGCCGATAAAACACCCGATGCAATTTTTGCCCCTACAGTAGGTACGCGATAAAAAACGCCAGCAAGATCTAGCTTAGCGAGTTCTTTTTCACCAATAGCATGAGAAAAATCTAACCATTGTTTATCACGTATTTGACGTAATTTATCAGTAAAGACATTACTCTCTTTACTGAAAGTATCACCTTGTGCCTTATAAGGTACTTGCCAGCTTGCTTGATGCCATGCACGCTCAGCTAATGCTAATAATCTTGGATAGATCATATATTCAGCCTGATCATCACTACGCACTGTTTCACTCCAAAGTTGTCCCTGAATACCACTAATAGTAAAGTTTTTTGGTAACGGTTTATGTATTACTTCGCCTGATTCATTCTGTTGTTTTTCATCATTAGCGACGTAGTTATTGCCTAACGTATCAACACGAAACTCCGCATGAATAGGTAAATTGTCTGGCATAAAGTTGAATAATGATCGCGTTGTCACACGTCTAGATGCCCAATTATAACCACGTTCTTTTGGATCTATTTGGTAAGGAAAGTCAAAATAAAGCACGTCCGGTGTTGCTAAGACAATGTTCCAATTACGGTGCGCTTGTTCACTCACTTGCTTATGAGCCCCCCAAGGTAATGCATCCCAGATATATGAGTAAACATCACTAGGCATTTTAGTAACATTGGTTTCTTTTAAACCATCATTCCAACCGCCAACAGTTATGCCTTTACTCGCCACCATATGTGAAACACGTTCAATAAAATGTGCCCCTAAATGTTTCGCATCGCCAAAGTCATTATTTTTATCGGCAATCAATGCCTTACAAACAGGAGATTCGAGCCAAGCACCAGCCGTTTCGTCGGCACCAATGTGATATAGTGATAACGGATGATCTGCTTTTTCATGTAGTGCTTTCAAGTCCTCTAATACGCGGTCAACGAAGGTATAAGTAGACTCCATACAAATATTTAAGGTGTTATCGTTATAATTTTGAATTGAGCTGTACTGAGTTTTATCATCAAAATCAGTCAATAAATAACGTTTAGCTTCAGTCTCATTTTCCTTACTCATGTAATAATGATATCGCGCTTCCATTGCTTTAATTGCCGCTCTTGAATGACCTGGCATATCTAAAGAGGGGATTACTTGAATATGATGTTTAGTGGCTAAACGAAGAATTTCTTGGTAATCACTGACACTGTAAAAACCATTCTTTTCTGCTACACCACCTAATTGTGGTTGCATGCACTGCTTGTCTGATAAATCTAAACAACGCTTAGCACCTACTTCTGTTAACTCAGGTAAACTAGGTAATTCTAAACGCCAGCCTTCGTCTTCAGCCAAATGAAGGTGTAACTTATTAAGCTTGTAAGCTGCCATTTGTTTGATTAACTTAAACATGAACGCTTTACTATGAAAGTTTCGAGCTACATCGACATGTTGTCCACGATAATAGTAATGCGGTTGGTCATCAACAGTTAACAACGGAACCTTAGTTGAACCTAATGTCACCAGACTAGCTAAACTTTGCAAGGCATAAAACGCACCTGAGCTATCTTGAGCTTCGATAATGATAACGCTGTCATTGATAGACATTTTATAATGACCTTCGAGCCAATCAGCACTTTTCTCATTATTTAGTTCAATATTAACATCAACACCCGCTTTACTTTCTTTTATGCCCAATGACGCCAAACGCTCTAAAGCACCTGATAATTCAGCGTATTTAATACCACCCGACAGTTTAACATTCAAACCAGATATTAACTCTAAACGTGCTGATTCATCCTTAATTTCAACAGATTTAGGCGTTGGTATAATGGCAAAATCAACCGAAGTAGAATTTGTAGTTAACTTAGGTTCATTATCATATAACCATGCTGAGGAGGCATACTGATTATTATCATCTGGCGATGATTTTATTTGCTTAACCGTATCACTAAAAGGCACTACCCAAGGTTGCAACTCTAGACCTGTTTCTTGTTCTACAGCGGTTTTAGTACTGGCAATAATGGCTGGCGTTAAACCATCCATTGTCAGCCAATAATTTGGCATCAACTCAGACTCTGTAATTAAGGTACTTCTAACCCATAACTTTACTTGTTGGTTTTGTCCGGCTTTAAAACCAGCAAAAGTTCCTTTGGGAGTAATTTGATGAATATCGCCATTAATATGCTGTAAATTAAAGTCTTCACTATTACTGGCATACACTGGGTAGACTTGCGAAAAATTAAGTTGCCAAGCTTGCGCCTTAGTAAAATAATCTTGATCGGCTGTCGGTAAGTTAAAGTGAATTACTGCGCTATAACAGTGTTTAACTTCTTCACCTTTAAATGGCGGGCAATCAGTTTCGATATTACTTAGGAACTGGTACTTCACATCGAGTGACTCTGCTAATTGCTCAAGTTGTTGCTGATCGCTTAATGGTGATAACGCAACAGCCGTTTTTTCTACTTGTTTATCCGCTTCCCCACTGCAGGCTGCCAGCATTAAACTGGCACCAATAAGTGAAAATTTTGGAGTGTTGTTAATCATAGTCAATTTTCTCATTAATAAAGATTGGGAAACTAAGTTGAAGTTGATGAAGCTGGTACTTCATTGCCTTTAAATAAATTGATAGTTTTATTATTTACTAGCGGCTTAGCCCAAAAACCAATAGCAAATATATACGCCAATGCGATATATACTACTACCATTCCGATACGTAAATCACCCGTTAAATCAGCCAGTAAACCAACTAAAGGTGAAGCAAGACCGCCACCAATGATACCAGAGCACAAAATACCTGCAAATGAGCCATGGTGTTCTGATAAGGAGTTTAATGCCAGTGAGAATATTACTGACCACATAATTGAGATGAAGAAGCCAACTAATGGGAATGCCGTTAACGCTACGTCAGCGCTACCAAATAATGCCGCGGTTAACGAAATAATAGCCCCTAACGAGAATATTTTTAAAATTAAGCGGCTATCAAGAATTTTTAATAACACTAAACCAACTACACAACCAACAGTTAACATTAACCAAAAGTCACTTACCGTATTAGCACCAAGGGTTAATGGGTCGAGTCCATGATAACGCTCTAAGAAGATAGATATAGCATTTGCAATACCTTGCTCTGCACCAACATAAGCAATAATACCGACAAAGAATAACACCACGGTTTTATTTTTAAATAGCTGGCCAATCACTTTTAAGCCACCAACAGATTCGTCTGCGGTTAATTCAACTTTTGGAAGTTTAATTAACGAGATAAAGAACAACATAGCAATAGAGACAGCTGCAAATACCCAATACATAGATAACCAATGCATGTTTTCAGGAACAATATTAGCTAAAACACCAGTAATACCGTTTGTTTCTCCATTGTTTAAGTCTTGAACCAAAACACTGTAAACCAATGGTGATAGCGTAGCGGCACCACCAAAAAACAACTGTGCTAACACTGAATAAAAGGCAAAATTTTCTTGTCCACCAGAGACCCTTAGGAGTGGATTAATCGCTACCTGCAACATAGCCATGCCTGTACCGATTAAAAATAATGATAACATCGCCATAACGAAGCTTGGTACTAAAGCGAAGAGCAGTGACCCCATAGTGGCCATCACAAATGCGCCTAATAATACCGGTTTTTCAGCGTATTTTTCGAGTAAGATTCCCGCAGGAATTGACATAAAACCGTAAGCTGCAAAAAAAGAAAAGGGTAATAAACCTGCGACCGTAAGACTGATATCAAAATCTTTCACTAAGGTAGGGAACAATGGCCCCATAATGTTAGTGATAAATGAAATAGCAAAAAATGTCACTAAAACCAAAACAACCCCAATTATACTTTTCTTCATGGTAGATCCCTTATTATTTTTATGTTTCATGCTATTTGGCAAAATAGTGCCATAGCTCCGTGCTTGAATAACTATTTCTTAAGTGCTTAAACCCAAATAAGCCCCTGCTCTAGAGCATTAGCTAAAATGAGGAAGAAGAGTAATATCTCACTCCATTTTTGTTGGTATTGTATTACGAAGCAATACGATTCCAACAAAGCTTTAAACACTGAGTGAAATATTTCATCTTTTTACCTGTTCAAGCGAGATTAAATCGAACATCGTATATACATGGTTGGCTGTATGAATTAGAAGTAAACTTTATCTTACCAACTGCCCCCTACAAGGAGTCAAGTGACATTCCCCCAGCTCAATATAATGCAATTGAGTCGAAAACTAGCAGGTGACTCATCCAAAAAATTTATTTTTTATAATCGCATTATTCAAGGCATAACTAGTTTGACCCTTTAAAAAAAGTCATAGCTACACTTTTCTAACCTGTTTTGATACTTTTCTATGAAAAATATCCGCTATGTTGCAAAAAGCATGTTGTCTTAAGTCATTAGCAATTAAAAGTGAAATTCATGTTTGAGAAGGTTTAGGCACTATAAATTCGTCATGGCGTTTGCTATATCAATTAAATCATATAGATTAAATTAGCATTACCGCCCAATATATAAAATAGCGTTATTATGAATAAGTAGTAATAACATGAGGTAAAGTAGCAATAAAAAGCCAACGTCAAATGAATGAAATTGGCTTTTTAGCGAATTAGCAATACAAAGCATGCTAATTATTGTGTTAAGCAATTAAGCTTATTGTGACTGATGAATATGCACGTCACGTTGCGGGAATGGAATACTGATATTTTCTTTATCAAATGCTATTTTCACTTTTTCCATCATATCAAAGTAAATGCCCCAGTAATCTTCTGCATTAGCCCAAGGACGTACAAATAAATTCACTGAACTTTCACCATGTTCACCCACCCAAATGTCCACCGCTTGATCTTTTAATACGCGCTCATCCGCTTCAATTATTGAGCGTAACAGTGCTTTTGCTTTAGCGATATCATCGTCATAACCAATACCAAAAACCATATCAACACGGCGCGTGCCATTAACATTAATATTAGTTACACAGCCATTTGATAATAAACCGTTTGGAATAATAATACGTTGGTTATCAAAGGTTTTTAATATGGTATTAAAAATTTGAATCTCTTCTACACTACCCACATAACCCTGCGCTTTGATAGCATCCCCGTTTTTAAATGGACGGAACAATAAGATTAAGACACCACCAGCGAAGTTAGCTAAACTACCTTGCAACGCTAGACCTATAGCTAAACCAGCAGCACCTAATACAGCAATAAGCGAAGCCGTTTGAATACCAATCATAGAAGCAAAGACAATGATTTGAATCGCTTTTAATAAAGTATTTAATATACTCAATAAAAAACGATGTAATGTTACTTCAACTTTTTTCTTAGATAAGCCTAATTCAACTAAGTGAAGTACTCTTTTGATAATAAAATTACCAACGAAATAAACAACTACGGCTAATAAAAATTGCACGCCGAATTGCAGCCCCATTTCACCGAGCATTTGCATATAATGTTCTATTTTTTCTATATTGCTTTCCATGAAAATGATATCCTAGCTTATGTTAAATAATGGTTAATTCTCAAATTAACCCTTCATTTACAATTATAGGCCTTTTGCAAAATGGTGTAAATTTTATTCCGTTTTATGTACACCTACAGACCAACACTCTACATTTTGATATTTAACAAGGAAGATCCTAAATTATGGCAAGCCTGCTATCTTTTTTTACTCACAAAGTTTTCAAGGTATTATTAGCATTCTATTTGGGATTCTTTTGCTTAATTTGGTTGATATCTTCCCCTGTAGCTAAATACTATATAAAGCCTATTTTAGCAGAGCACCAACTACAGCTTTCTGAGGACGCCAGCATTCGATTGAACCCCTTTCTAATGCGTATCACTCTGTCAGATATTCAATTATCAAGCACAAAAAATAGCCCGGAAATCACTGTTTTTTCATTAGACGAATTAAAGCTGCAAGTCGCCTTATGGCAGTTAGCGTTTGATAAGGTTGTTTTAAGTGAATTATCACTAACTCAAGGCACTTTAAAAATCACTCAACATGATGATGATTTAGTCATTGCTGGCATAACAATACCTAGCTCGGCTAAAGAAGCAGAGCAAGTTACTGAAGAAGTTATCGATCCCAGTACAGAAGAGACAGCTGGAAAATCCGCAAGTAGTCTTCCTTATCAACTCATAATCCCTGATTTTCTGATGAGTCAGTTTACTATTGAAATTGAAAAGAAGGTTCTTCATAAAAAAAATAAAACACATAACATAAACATTGAGAAACTAGCATTAAAGCAAGTAAAAGCAACGCATAACGAACAGCAAGCAAACTTAGTCTTAGCAGCACTAATTGATAATACACACTTGGCACTCTCTGCAAATGCACACTTAATCGCCGGTAAAGGCGATATAAGCAGTAATATACGTTTAGATAATTACCCGGTTGAAAAATTAGCTCATTACGTTGATCAGCTTACCGAGCTTAAAGGTTCACTGTCTTTTGACAGTCAACTAACAATGACACTTGCACAGCAAGGGACAAACTTTAGAGTTAAAAAAGCAAGCTTGAATTTGCAAGATATCTTAATTGGTCTTGAACAGCAGCATTTAACTCTTACTAAGCTGCAATATGATTTCCGCGACCTTGCCATTGATTTGCAAGATAACTTGATTACTCACTTAGCCGGTGAAAGCAGCATTAAATTAACCGATGCGGCGTTTAATGATAACAAGAGTAAAGCCCAAATAACCGCATTTAAGCAACTGAGTTTAGATGAAATGAGTTTTGTTCTAGACGATGAGCCAAGTATTGATGTTGCTAATATTGTACTTGATGGTTTTATGTTTTCTAAAAAGGCAGCCTTATCGGATGCAGTAGCCCAAAAAGCAGTTGAGCGAATTAATACACTGTCAGCTGAAGATGGTCTTAATATCGCCGCCAAAGAGATAGCCGAGCTACCGCCCGTAATGCAACTAAAACAACTCACGGTAAATAAAATACACCTCCATACAAACAGTATCGCCATTAATAGTATTCTTTTTGATACCTTAACAGGCGATATTATTGTTAAAGAAAACAAAGAACTTGCCAATTTAGTGGTGCTAGGAGATAACGCCGCTCAAGAAGAGGTAACAAAACCCATAGCAACAGAGCAAGTAACAACAATTGAACACGAGTTAGCATCAGAAGCTAAAAATGATGATTTCGTTTTTAGCTTCAATGAATTACGTTTCATTAATGAAAATTCATTCGATTTTACTGATTTCAGTGTTTCGCCTATTTATCAACGCACTTTGTTTTTAGATACCCTTGATGTCGGGCCTTTAAGTAATAGTTCAGAAAAACAACAAGAAAAAACGCCATTTGCCCTAGTGGGCCGTAGTAACAAATATGCCAACTTTAACCTGACTGGCTACTTACAACCTTTTGCCAAGCTTGCGACTTACCATCTAAAAGGGAGTTTCAAAGAGTTTTCTCTTCCAGCCATTTCTTCTTATTTGAAAGCCTCTACCGGCCTTGAAATTAAAACAGGGCAACTAAATACTGATTTAGATGTAACCCTAAACGGCGATATACTTGATGGTAACGTTATTGTTTTATTACAAGCGTTAGAAACCGGATTAGTTGATAGTGAAGAAGCTGGCAGTTTAATTGATCAGGGTGCATTACCATTGAATATGGCTATGGGTATGCTAAAAGACAGTGATGGTAATGTTGAACTTGATGTTCCGTTAAGTGGCTCTACCTCGGATCCAAAATTTGGTTTAAGCAGCATAGTTACCTTAATTACTAAAAAAGCTATTATTTCTGCCACACAAGATTATTTGCTAACCACCTTCGTCCCCTATGCCAACATAGTCTCTATCGCAATAACTGCCGGCGAAATAGCCCTGAAATTAAGGTTTGATGATTTAGAATATCAAGTAGCACAAGTTGAGCCTGGTGATCACCAGAGTGCCTACTTAAAGGACTTTATCGCCTTGATGCAAGAAAAAGAAGATACCCGTGTCACTATTTGTGCCATTAGCACACCTGCGGATATAGGTCTTAAGGGGGGTACTTCTGTCACAGACAAAGCAGATATAAAACGTCTCATTGATATAGGTGAAAAGCGCGAACATGCTTTTAAAGACCACTTAATTGAGACCGGAAAAATAGACTCTTCGCGTATTTTATTCTGTAAACCCAAAATAGACAGTGATGAAGGTGCGATACCACGTATTGCAATATCCGTTTAATTATGACCCTGTTGTGCAGGTTAAATTAATCCATGATCGCGTTGCTCACAATCAAACGCCTTCTCCTGATTTATTTAGCCTACTTACAACAAGAGCTCAAACTTAACGGAAGTGATATTACTCGCTTTATAATAACTATCATTAATAGTTCAGTGTAGTAATATCAATGAATTAGATAACAAAGGAATGTATAAATGAAAGGCTTCAATAAGTACTTGCTACTACTATTGCTACCATTATTTTTAACGAGCAATGGTTCATTAGCAGCGCAATCAGAATCAAGCGCACAAGAAATAATACAGAATCAGCATGGTAAATTAGTATGGGCTGATCTTTACACGGGTGATGTAAATGCTTCACTTAAGTTTTATCAAAAGACCTTTGGCTGGACAGTCAAAGCATTTGCTAAAGGTAGCACCAAATATCACATACTTTATGATAATGGCCAAGCAATTGCCGGCGTCCTTGCACGAGATTCTAAGCGTAATAAAACGGATAACGCTTTATGGGTTGGTAGTATCGATACTGATAATGTCACAAGTAGAATCGAACTCTCGGCTAAGAACAATGGCACAATAATATTAGCACCTCATGAATTTAAGCTTTATGGTAAGAGAGCTGTTTTGGCCGATCCACAAGGCGCTATTATTGCGCTGCTTGAATTAGATCTTACCAACAAAAATCATCAGAAAATGAGTACTAAATGGGACTGGGCACAGTTATTTAGCACCAATACCAAAAAAGCCGCTACGTTTTACCAAGATGCTTTTGATTATACAATAGAGCCACTCAACACTAACAAAGATAGCTTTTTTTTAATTCAATCTGAGAGTGTCCAAGCCAGCATTGTCAATCTACCTGAATCGTTTGAGCAAAGAGATCGTTGGGTTAACTTTATCGAAGTAAATAACATCACAGCGGTATTATCAAAAGCCACTACATATGGCGCTACCATTATTTATCATGCAAAAGATAAAGGGGTAGCTATTCTTAGTGATCCAAATGGCGCATTCCTTGGTTTAACTGAGCAGGAGAGTGAGTAATGAAAAGATTTAGCACGCTATTACTTACAGCTACCGTCACTATTAGCACCCTATTGATTACTTCCTGTGAGAATACTCATGTAAGTGGCTCTATGAGCTACGGTGTAGGGTACGGTGCGGGTTACCCAATGTATTATGGCAATGGTTATCATAGTCATAGTAGTATTGTGGTTGTTAAACCCCGAAGAAATAACAGATCACGACCTAGCCACGGACAACCTCGTCCCGCTAGAGCGAAAAGAAGATAACCTAGATTCAAACCACAAACCCTAGTTTGGGCAGTTTATGTTTTCTGCTCATGCCCGATTAAAGAGAAACGCTTTTGAAAACTATGACACGGCAAGATAATTTCATTTATCTCACTTTTTCTTTAATTTTATTATTACTTGGTACGTCATTAGCACAGCAGTTTTTTGATGATTCAGTACCGCGTTTAGTGCAATCGGCCATCATAGTGACCTTATTAGTGGCGGTTTGGGGCGTAGATTCTAAAGACTTTGTTTTACGCAAAACCTTTATTTTCCCACTCGCTATTTTATTCTTTTCATTTTTCGGTGCTTGGTTAGATAATGCTGGTTTTGATCCGCTTTATTTACTGCTTTTATTAAGCTTTCTTATTTCCAGTGCCCTGAGAACCGCTAAACAAGTGCTATTTACCGGTGATATTGATGGTAATAAAATTCTAGGAGCCATTTGTTTATATTTACTAATGGGCCTGATTTGGGCTGTGCTATACACTTTAGTACAACTGACATTTCCAGGCTCTTTTACTAATATCAGTAGTACTAGTGCATGGTTTACTTTATTTCCTGATTTTATCTACTTCTCATTTGTTACTATAACCACTTTGGGTTTTGGCGATATTTCGCCACTACTGCCCATCTCTCGATTTTTAGTCTATTTAGAAGCAATCGTAGGCCAATTTTACTTAGCCATTTTAGTGGCGAGTTTAGTCGGTTCACACATGAGTAATTTCGGAGCACATAATGCTCCAGCTAACAATATTTCACCTAAAGATTTGCCAGCTAAAAGCAAATCAGAGCAACATAATAATAAGTAATCAACGTAAGGAAGCCCCATGAAAACTTCACAAGAATTAACCATTGATCAGGCATTTAACCGCCGAGTTATAGATATCGCCATTAAACTTTCCGCCATGGCAATGATCATCCTATGGTGTTTCTCTATTATTAGACCCTTTATATTAATTACTGTATGGGCTGCTATTTTAGCGGTTGCTTTATATCCTTTGCATGAAAAACTGACCGCACTACTTAAAGGTAATAAAAAACTCGCCTCAGCCATTATTGCCCTGGTCGGCATTTCAATTATCGCCGTCCCTTCAATTAACCTTTCTTCGTCTGCTATTGATTCTGCTCAGCATGTCTACAACGGTATTGAAGATGGTACCTTAAAAATTCCTGCCGCAGATGAAAGCATTAAAGAATGGCCGCTGGTGGGTGAAAAGCTTTTTAACCTTTGGCAAGATGCTTCACAAGATATCCAAAAAGTTGCAGGGCAATACCCTGAACAAGTAAAATCACTTTCAAGCACTTTATTATCTGCAGTAGCTGGTATTGGTGGTGGTATTCTGCAGTTTATCGTTTCATTAATTATTGCTGTAGTTTTTATGGCCAAGTCAGCATCTTTACATCTAGGTGTTAGTAAATTAATGCGCCGCTTAATGAATGATTCTGGCGATAGAACCATTAGTACCACTATTGCAACTATTCGTAGTGTTGCCACTGGCGTACTAGGTGTGGCCGTTATTCAATCACTCTTATCTGGTATTGGCTTAATGATCGCTGATATACCTGGCGCGGGTATCTGGGCAATCGCTGTACTCATTTTAGCTATCGCACAATTGCCACCTATTATAATTTTAGGTCCGGTTGCAGCGTATTACTTCTCTGTAGCAGATACGACTCCAGCCGTTGCCTTTTTAATATTTAGTATTATTGTCAGTGCGAGTGACGCCTTCTTAAAACCGTTGTTTTTAGGTCGTGGTATGAGCATCCCTATGATAGTTATTTTACTTGGCGCTATTGGTGGCATGCTACTTTCTGGCATTATTGGCTTGTTTGTTGGCGCCGTAGTCTTAGCATTAGGCTACGAGTTAATGATGGACTGGCTTGGGCATACTTCAAAAGATAAAATTGAAGACAAAGCGACAGAGGGTCAACAGAGCTAATATCGTTATCTCTACAATATAAAAGAATTAAAAAACGGCATAACCCGTCATGGTTATGCCGTTTTTATTTATATATTAAAAAATAGGTTATTTAATGACAATTAATTTTTTAAAGTAACAGGTAACTGCCCTAACGCTTTACTTTCATTAACAATAACTGCCATGCTCGCATTAAAACCGGGGCTAATAGCTTGTTTATCTTCACTCTCATAGATTCTATCATCAAAGTTTAATAACACTGCATCGGCAAGCTCACTGTACTCATTTATTAAAAATGGAGAACCTTTCGCAATTAGAATAGAAGGCGTTTCGAACTTGCCCGCTAGGGTTAATTGCTGCTTTAATAAGGTAGCGTAAGTGAGTTTTTGTAGCTGTTGTGTCGCGCTGCCATAACTTGGCGTTAAATCATCCATACCGCCCAAATCAACTAAACTCGCGGTTTTAATATCAAGGGTAGCAATAACTACATCAGCTTCACTTAATAATGCATCCACTTTTTTATTAGTCTCGCCACTATCAGCAACTAAATAACTAATCGCTATCTTGTCGACAATACCTTTTGGTAGTACTTTTGCTAACACACTCCTTGTTGCATGAGTTAAGGCGATTAACTCTTGCTGATTAGCGACAACAAAGTGCATTTTTTTTACATCAGCAGCCTTAAGCGGTAACAGCTGCCTGTTTTTCAGTAATGTTACCGCGGCACTGGCAAGCTTTTGCTCGGTATTCAAATGTTGTTCATTAGCAACAATGGCATTTGCTGATTGTATCTGCTGTACTATGGACACACCTTCGACGTCAACGTATTGTTTTTTATATCGATTTAGCCGAGTGATCGATTGTTCGAATTCATCGAGCTGATAATCGCCCTTTTCAATACGTATCATTAAAGCGTTAGCTACATCTTTAATAAAGACATTAAAAGCAGCAATATCCTCTGGCGTTCTGACCTTAAATGGCATAACTGCAAGATCTGCACCGGCCATAAAGGTTTCAACAACAGCCTCAACATCGGTAAAAAAGTGGGTAACTCCCGCCATATCTAGTGCATCCGTAGCGATAATTCCATCAAATGCCATTTCATTTCTTAGCAAGTCAGATAAAATTTTACGGGACATAGTGGCTGGGCGAATAATTTTTTCACCACTTTTACTGATAAAGACACTATCATCTAGTGCTGGGTATTGAATATGAGCAGTCATGATCATAGCTGGTTGGCTGTGCTTAATAGCCCAAGTAAATGGAGCAAGATCAACAGCATCTATCAATGCTCGATCATGATCAACACGAGGTAAACCTAAGTGACTATCAACATGCGTATCACCATGCCCAGGAAAATGCTTCAACGTTGCCATCACCCCCTCAGCCTGAATAGCATTAACCGCGCTAACACCTAGCTTGGCTACCTGCATTGCTGACTCACCAAAAGATCGGGTATTAATAACAGGGTTATCAACATTAGTATTTACATCAACCACGGGGGCATAATTATTATTGATGCCCAACACTTTAAGCTCTCTAGCAATTGTGGCATTTACTTGGGTAGCAAAGTCAGTACCATGCTCAGGGTAACTAGCACCTATTGCCATATTACCTGAAAAGCCAGTCATTTTAGCAAAACGTGCAACCCGACCGCCCTCTTGGTCCATTGAAATAATCAATGGTTTAGCTTGCACTGATTTTATTGAAGCTTGTTGAATATCATGGGTTAACTGCACGACTTGTGCAATCTCTTGTACATTTTCAGCGAACAAAACAATACCACCAACATTAGTCGAGGTAATCATCTGTGCAAGCTCTTCAGGGAGTTCAGTTAATGGCTCTCGGCAATGCTTTGACGAGGGCACACTCGGCTTACCATCTATGTCAGCACAAAAATAACGTATATCGAGCGACATCTTTTCAGCTATTTTTTGCTCAAAAAGCGTGAAATTGGAAATATTCTTTGGCTTATGGGTCATGTTTTTTTCTGTTGCCTGATTTTGACAAGCGCTAAGCGCAATAGAAACTACCATTATTAGCGCGCTTGGCACTCGGTGGAATCGTTCATTACTTGGTTGATTGCTCACTGACGAACGGAGTAAACGGCTTAATCGATTATTCTTCACAACTAATATCTACTTAGTAAACGCAAGAACATACTTTACCAGCTTATTGATGCCCACTGCCGCTTCACTAATCGATTCGGCTAACATATAAGCAGGTGTGGTCACTACTTTATGGGCTTCATCAATAGCTATATCTGTCGCATCACAATCAATATGCATTAATCCTTTAGCTGAAATTAGTTTCGCCGTTGCATTGTCTTTGCCAATAGTGCCTTTGATACCCTCAGGATAAATCATAGGTAATAACGCCGGCGCTATACACATAAATCCAGAAGGTTTTTCGACACTAGCAAACGATTTAGCAGCATTAAGTACTTGCTCATTCACAGTGTAATTATCATTATCTAAAGCGAAAGTGCTAAGGTTTTTTGCCGCACCAAAACCACCTACAAAAATGATGGCATCAAACTCTTTTTCACTCAACTCCGTTAAATCTTCTACATCACCACGACCAATACGTGCAGCCTCAACCAAAACATTACGGCTTTCATCTTCACTCACTTCCCCTGTAAGATGATTAATAACATGATGTTGAGCTATATCTGGCGCAAAACAACGATAAGTTGCGCCCTGCTGGGCTATTGCTAACATGGTCAATACGGCTTCTTGAATTTCACTACCGTCATAGACACCACAACCACTTAATATAACTGCTACATTTTTCATTTTTATTCCTTTCTGTCTCTTTATAACTTAATTGTAACCTGTGAATTGACCTTAACACGTTAAATTATGTCTTTGAATTGTTTGTATTCAACTAACTTTATTGCGTAACCATACCAGTAGCTGACAACATAAGACGACCAATACAGCAAAGAGCATGAGCAAAGCAAAAGGCTTAGCGCTGCCATCATAAAAGATGCCTAAGATAGGTCCAGCTAACGCACCAATGCCCCAGCGAAGGGTTCCGATTACCGCTGTTACTGTACCTGAATGTTCAGGGAATTTTGTGAGTATTAAAGCATCACTATTAACGGCAACCAAAGAAATACTGCCCATTAACGGAAATATTGCTATTACAGTAAAAATTAATGGAAGTTGTAATATATTGACCAAGGTCAAAGCGGTTGCTGCAAGCACGGCTATTGTTAAGCCAACACGTAACATAGTCCTTGAACCCATGCGTACTACAAATCTTGTATTGGTAAAGTGTGCGATCATTAAGGCAAAAACATTTAAAGCGAATAGCAAACTAAAGTTGTATTCAGATACCGCAAATACTTTTAAATACACATAAGGAATGGCGGTAAGGTAGGCAAAGAAAGCCAGCGATACCATCATTGAAGTAAGGATATCTAATCTTGCTTCAGCATTATTCAATACTATTTTATAACGCTGAATAAAACTCAATTGAGCCTTTACCTTCACTGACAAATTACCTGCTGTGGAATCGGTAATATTAGCGGCATCAGGTAAATATTTAATGACTAATAACAAAACGATAAAACTATAAGCAGATAGAACATAAAAAATGAGCTGCCAGCTATGAGCAAGCAACAATACACTACCAATACTGGGCGCTATCATAGGTGCCAGCATCATGATCATACTGACATAAGAAAGCCCTTTTGCTGTATCTTTACCGTAATACTCCCTGACTGCACCGGGCACCACCACAGTAGCAGCACTACTGACAAAAGCTTGAAAGAACCTAACCGTCAGAAATTGTTCAATGTTAGTAACAAAAGGTAATAGTAAACTGGCTATACAAAACCCACCTATCCCTATCAAAACAAGCTTACGGCGAGAATATTTATCAGCCATTGGACCGAATAATATCAAGCCAAGTGCATAACCCAATAGATATACACTTAAGCTATTTTGCACCATAGACATAGGCGTATTTAAATGCTCTGCCAGCGTTGGCATAGCTGATAAATACATGTCTACAGCTAAAGGAGAAACGGCTAAAATAGAGGCTAATAAAGGTAATAGTAACTTCAGCGAGACTGTTAAATGCGGGGAATTAGTTGAAGCTGTCATGGTTTTTCCATCAGTTGCACTGTTCTTTGTTTGCTGGTGTGCTCAAACACTAACTTGCCTAATACTTTAATTGCCGTTTCTATATCCTCATCCCAGAGCACACCAAAACTGACTCGCATATAGTTTTTATATCGACCAGAGGGAGAAAAAATAACGCCTGGTGCAAAGCTGACACCTTGCGCCAATGCTTCTTGGAAAAATTCACTGGTATTCACGTGAGATTGACATCGCAGCCAGAGCACACTACCCCCTTGCGGTTTTGAAATACAAACTTCAGATGGGAAGTGATCGGCTAACAAGGCCCGCATCCGTTCACAGTTATACGCTAGTGTCTTGCGTAAAACACAAAGATGGCGGTCATAATCTCCATTGAGCAAGTATTCATTTAATGTCCATTGCTGCAACATAGGTGTAGAGCTTGATTGAGCTCGTTTAATTCGTTTGGCTTGCTCTTCAAATTTCCCAGGTAACAACCAACCAATACGATAACCTGGTGCCGCTGTTTTCGAAAATGACGAACATGTCATCACCAAACCTTTTTCAGAATATAATTGTGCAGGTTTTGGCTTACTATCCGTAAAGTATATTTCGCTATAGACCTCATCTTCAATGAGTGGAATATCATGTTGCTCTAATAGCGAGACCATCTCTTGGCGTTGCTCATCAGTTTTCATTGAGCCTAATGGGTTGTTTATTGCCGTTGAAAACAAACAAGCGGTAATATCATGCTGATTGATAGCCTCCGCTAAATCTTCAAGGCAAACACCATCTTCAGTACAGGTATATACTTCTAGTGCTTTCATGCCTAAAGTTTCGATCAACTCAATTATGCCAAAGAAGCACGGTGATTCAATGGCAATGATATCGCCACGCTTAGCAACACACTGTAAAGCTATTGAGAGTGCCTCCTGCGCGCCATTGGTGATAACAATATCGTCTGGATTAGTATCAACACCCTGATCTTGATATCGAAATGCTAACTGCATACGTAACTTAGCATCACCAGTCACTGGGCCGTAACTAACCGCCTTTTCTGATACTTTACTTAATACAGAGCGCATCAACCTGGCAAGTGCTTTATCCGGTGGATGTGCCTGAATTGGATTTGAGATGCCTAGAGCAACAGTATCAGGTAAATGCACTGCAGCATGAACTTGTTCAATCATACTGCGACCTTGTACTTCAACAGGTGCGCATTGTGCCCACTTTGCCGGTCTTGGTTTTAATGTTCGTGCTTGCGCTGCTTGTAAGAAATAGCCTGACTGTGGTTTTGCCGCTACTTGCCCTTGTCGTTCTAATTCAATATAAGCTTGCTTAACGGTAGGCACGCTAATTTCAAATTGGCGGCTTAGCTTGCGTAAACTCGGTAATTTATCGCCCGGCTGTAACGCCCCTATTTTCTGCTGATGTTCAATAAAATCGATAACCTGTTGATACAAATAGGCTGAAGAGCTCTTATCTAATAGTTTCATATTTTCTCACAGTAAACATCTTTAATAACAAACTTAACTGTATAGGTTACATTTCCATATTTTTGTATATGTTATTAAATCAAATTACCATTACAATGTCACGCTTACCCTATAAAGTCCTAATCATGGAGTGGAAAAGTTAATGAACAATACACTTTTATATGTAATTACCGTCATCATTTGGGGGTCAACTTGGATAGCAATTAATTACCAACTCGGTGACGTGGCGCCAGAAGTATCTATTGTTTATCGCTTTGGCTTAGCTGCTCTGTGTATGTTTGCTTATTGTCGTTTTAAGAAGTTGCCACTGACCTTTTCCGCGAAACAGCATGTGCAACTCTTTGCTTTTGGCTTAACATTATTTGGCTGTAATTATTATTTACTTTATAACGCGCAAGCACATATCAACTCGGCCTTAACCAGTATTGCCTTTTCCACCCTGATGATTGTTAATATACTCAATGCTCGCCTTTGGTTTAAAACAAAAATCCCAAGCCAAGTTTACTTTGGTGGTGTGCTGGGTTTAGTTGGCATAGTTACTTTGTTTTGGCCGCAAGTAAGCAATACTGAATTCGCTGATAGTACTTTATTGGGTTTAGGCTTATGTATGGTTGGCGTTATGTTTGCCTCAACGGGCAATATGCTTTCAATTAAAAATCAGCACAGTAATATGCCGGTATTACCTGCCACTGCCTGGGGCATGTTCTATGGCAGTAGTTTTATGTTGGTGTTAGCGGTTGTTCAAGGTCAAACATTTAACTTTTCTTTTACGTTTGAATACATCAGCTCATTATTATATTTATCGATATTCGGCTCTGTTATCGCTTTTGGGTGCTATCTCACTTTACTTGCTAGAATTGGCGCACATAAAGCTTCTTATGCAACCATTATGTTTCCGGCAGTCGCGGTCGTTATTTCGAGTTTTGTTGAAGGCTTTGTTTGGGATAGTTATACTTTCGTAGGTTTGAGCTTAATGTTAGCGGGTAATTTAGTGGTCTTGGCTAAACCCAAGAGAAGTATAAATATTAAACAAACAGCCCCTTTAACAGAAGCGCTGAAGAGTTAAGTTTAAGCAACTAGGTAGGTAAAAATAAAAAATGAGCATCACAATGATGCTCATTAAATAAAGTAACAACCGATGGTAATTATTGCCCTAAACTCTAAGAGTAGATACTAAAAAGTACCTACTTATTAATTTAGAACGCGGCTGCCTTCAAACATATTAAGGGTTAGAAATTGTACGTTGCTTTCACGTAGTAGAAGCCACCGTTAAAGCCAAACGGAGATGTTTCATAATACTGACCACCCCAGTTATTATCTGGAATATCATCTCCAGGGATATCAATTTCAGTTGCTTGTTGATCAAGTAAGTTTTGTGCACCAACCGACAATGTAAAAGATTCGTTGATAAAGTAACTTACTTCAGCATCAAGTGTTATCGCTGCATCGCCAGTAATAGCGGTTGCATCATAATCTACATGGACACCTTGATATTCACCGTAGTAATTACCACGAAGTAAGAAGCTTACTTGATCCCAAGATTGTGACCATGTCGCGGTTGCACGATGGTTGGGTAAATCGTTTTCTAAACGAGATACTTTAAAATCACCGGTTACATCAGAATAACGATCAACTTCCGTTTTATTGTAGTTGTATGCCAAGCTAAAAGTGGCATCACCATTAAAGACTTCCGTAGCGTAATTACTGATAAGATCAATACCTGTGGTGGTAGTATCGAAATCATTGGTAAAGAAACTCACGCCATTAATTGAGTCTACATTTTGCACACCTGCATCTTTTAAGGCATCTCTATCCTCATCAGTTAAGGTATAACTATCAGATTTAGAAACACGGTCTTCAACAGCAATATTATAATAATCAAGGGTAATAAATACTTCACCGATATTCCAAACAGCACCTAATGTATAACTTTCTGATTGCTCAGGTGTCAACTCTTGAGCACCTAATTGCACTGCAATAGGGTTAGTTGCTGGCAATAATGCGGTATCAACTAATTTACCGTCTTTCAGCTCAGTTTGTACATTAGAGTAGTTGGCCTGACCAACTGTTGGTGCACGGAAACCCGTGCTCACTGAGCCACGTAATGAGAAGTTATCAGTGATGTTATATTGACCGGTTATTTTATAGTTGGTATCACTACCAAATGAACTATAGTCTTCATATCTAACTGCAGTGCCAATCAAAAAATCTTCTGTGATTTGAGCTTCCATATCAACATATAAGGCATAGTTTTGACGAGAGAATACACCCGCTGATGAAGGTTTAAAGCCAGGAAAACCATTTGAACCAATACCAAAGCCTTGATCTGTATACGGACCTGCTTCATATGATTCGACATTACCCGCAGTTACTTCAAAAGACTCAGCATGCCATTCATAACCACCGGCGATCATTAAGGCATCAATTGAATCAACATCAATATCTTTACTAAAATCCATATTGAAGGTTTTCTCTACTTGCCTATGTTTACCTGGATTAAAGTCACGCGGTGTTTCAAGGCCTAACGAAGAGTTCACTGTATTATAAATCACATAACTTGATTCATTCATACCAACAGAGCCACTGAAATCATACATAACGCCATTATCATACTCACCACGTGTACCCATAGTGATTGAAGTATCAACGATATTACCGCCAAAGTTAGGGGTAAAGCCGCCAGGTGCTAATTGGTTAAAAGCAAAACAATTGGGGTTGTTTGCTACATTATCGATATAGTTTTGTTGCGTTAATACGTTATCACTCGTAATCGCTACATCTTGACAAGTTCTTTCCGCTCCACCAGCTTGCGCAATATCACCAATAAGTAATGAGGCTCCATCATCGTTTGAATAAACACCACCACGCTTATGCGGGTTACGATAGTAGAAACCACCACGAACATCACGCTCTGAGAAGTTACCAAACATGTAAGCTTCGTTATCATTACCTAAGTCTAAACCTACATTGGCAAAAATAGTAATATCATCATTGACTTCAGGCGAACCCCAAACCTGCGCTAAAGAAGATACTGCAGTGTTACCTGCATCAATTAAGCCTTGAGCATCAGGACGTTGTACACTTCGACTGGTGGCATCAGAGTTTTTATATTGAAAACTCAAATTAACAAAACCATCTTTAGTTAATGGCATGCCTACGTTACCTGCCACTTCCATGGTATCGCCGTCACCCTCGTAATAAGAGCCATAACGGGCTGTTAAAGAACCACCTTCAGCATCATCTCTTAAGACAAAGTTCATAACACCAGCGATAGCATCAGAGCCATACTGTGCTGCAGCACCGTCACGTAATATTTCAACTTGCTTTAAAGCAGAGCTAGGGATAACTGAAATATCAGAGCCTTGTGCGCCATCGTTAATACCGCCACCTAACATGGCAATAACAGATGCTTTATGGCGACGTTTACCGTTGACTAAGATTAAGGTACTGTCTGACGATAAACCACGTAAGTTTGCTGGTTTTACCAAGCTAGCCGCATCTGAAATAGGGTTTTCATGAACGTTAAAGGATGGCACTGTGCCTTTTAATAGTTCCAGCATATTGGTATTACCGCCACGTTCTAACTCTTCGCTACCAATTAAATCGATAGGAACAGGAGAATCATTGACTGAGCGAGGTGCACCACGAGAACCTACTACAACGATTTGTTCAATATCTTTCTTATCTATCTTGCTTGTATTATCTTCAGCAGCATGTGCAGATACAGTACCTAAAGCGATGCTAATTGCTAACGCTACAGTTCCTGTACGGAATTTATTGGACATATTATTTATTCCCATCATTAGTTATTGTTATATTTATTCACTTTTTCATTGTTTTTATTATTTTGTTTGATTGTTTATTACTATGTTCACAAAACAATTCAGACAATTATTTATAAAACAGCGCTACATTGATTTCAATAGGGAAAAGTAATAATTGCCTAAAACATTTACAGAGAAATTTAAATAGCCAGTACAAATCGATACATTTTCGCACAAAGCCAATAGTTAGAGATCGAGAACACACCTAGCTTACATGCGTTTTTTTATACAAATAAAACTCTCCTTTTCTTAGATGAATATTTAAAAAAATTAAAACCAAATAAAGTTATTTTTTTTAATTAAACCTGACACAAATCAAAACTTGCATAATTAAACGTCAAAACCGTTAAAAAATTAACAAATAAGCAACACCGTATACAATATAATGCATGACGTTAGTATAATGAATGAGTGAAAATCATCTATTGTACGATATAAGCGCCTGCGCATGGTGGAATATAAATTCACTTTATTCGCATAATAAAACGAATTTATATTTATTTTATTCATGCTTTTAAAAGTCTGTAGAATATTATTCATTTAAGAGCAGAAGAAAATTCAGGAGTAAAGTGTGCGTGAATGGAGAATCATTTGATAAATATCTTCTTCTCAATTTCAGTTACAACAACTTGTTTAGAGAGATAACCATGAAGAAGTTTTTGAATATATTTTGATTATTTATACAGTGGGTAAACTACTCGAATTAAACTGATGACTATAAGCCATTTAATCCCTAACAGGTCGGACAACCTGCATGTTACTTTGATTGCGGTACCACGAGTATATTTTTTCTTTAAGCTAAAATTGCTGCTCCTGCAATATAGAAAGGATAGAATTGGCGTAAATAAAGTGTCAGTTCTGAGTAACTATGAAATAATCGCTTGGCTACAGTGAACCAATAAACCCAAACGAAATAACAAGGAAACACTACTAAGATCAGCTATAAGCTTGCTATAATTATCATGAATGTCATTTTGGATGGTTTCATTAAAACTTTCATCTGTAATGACAAATGACTGTCTGCCAGTATTATTGGCACATTTTATAAAGTATATAATTAACTTTACAATATTTTAGGTAACCTAATGCAACGACTAGCCCCAGCTTTACGTCAAGACCACGTACCTCTTGATTTAATTTCATTAATAAAAACTATTCTAGCTGCCACCAAAGAAATTTCATTTCGTGTTAGCCAAGGCCACTTAGGTGACGTAATGGGCTCAACCCTTGATGAAAACATTCAAGGTGAAGTTCAGAAACAATTAGACGTGGTTGCCAATGAGTTATTCAAAGACATTTTACTTGAATCAGGTTTTGTAAAAGCCATTTCATCAGAAGAAGAAGATCACTCAGTAGCTGGCGATAAAAACGGTAAATATATCGTTTCTTTTGATCCCCTTGATGGGAGTTCAAACATAGATATCAATTCATTGATAGGTACTATTTTCTCAATTCATGAAGCACCAGAAGATATCGCTGCTGGTGATGATGATATGTTCAAGCAAACAGGCAACAGCCAAGTATGTGCTGGTTATGTACTTTATGGCCCATCAACTATGCTAGTCATGACCACAGGTAGTGGCACACATTTTTATGTTTTAGATCGTACCCATGGCGGTTACTTGTTAGTGGAGCGTAATGTACAAGTACCTGTTGATACGCAAGAGTTTGCGATCAATATGTCTAACCAACGTTTTTGGCAAGCACCTATGCAAAATTACGTTGACGATCTACTTGCAGGTGATACTGGGCCACGCGGTAAAAACTTCAATATGCGCTGGATAGCTGCCATGGTGGGTGATATTCATCGTGTTTTATGTCGCGGTGGTATCTTTACTTACCCTGCCGATAGCAGAAAACCAGAGCAACCATACAAACTACGTTTAATGTATGAAGCTAACCCTATGGCATTTTTACTTGAACAAGCCGGCGGATTAGCAATGACTAGCCAAGGCCGAATTATGGATATAGAGCCAGAAAGTATTCATCAGCGTGTTGAAGTGATTATGGGTTCTAAAAATGAAGTTGAGAAATGTTTAAGCTACTATAAATAAGCTTATCAACAAAATTAACCCCATAAAAAAGCTTATTGTTTAAACCAATAAGCTTTTTTTATATTTATTAATTGAGTAACCGCACTCATTAATCGTAAGCAAAGCTATTTTATAACTGAAATGCTTTACCATTAATGGTTAGCTGACTTTCTATATATTTAGCTTCAAAGCTAATGTCATCATCTTGCTTACTTAGATAACCTTGTTCAACAAAGCTATTAACCATAGGTGCCATGCCTAACTTAGTCAGGAATGCTATTGGCGCTTTCCCTTTAGCATCAGCTTCTAATGCCATAATAAAAGCCATTGAATTAACATTACTCATATCGAATAAATCTTTATTGAGAGTAAAGCTAAGCTCGCTGGCAATTTTTCCTTCATCTGTGACAATACTTAAATCAGTGACTTTTAAACTTGGATTTTTAGCAAGTACCTTTTCAGCTACCACAGATAAGGCTTGTAAAATTTCTTCTGAGCTCTCTGAATCTACTGCGTTAGCTGGCATATTTGCCATTGTAGTGTTTAATTCTTGCAGGGCATGAATGTCAATATTAGCTAATACAATATCTAAATTTGGTTTTTCAAAATTCTGGCCTGAAGCACTAATACTTTTAGCATAATAACTTAACGTTAATGCTAATAAATCATTATCTAATGAAACCTCTGTTGTGAGTCCTGCATCACTCAAAGAAAAAACATGATTGGCCTGGCTATACATATCCATTTTTTCAACGGTAAAACTTGCTTCACCCGTTAAAATGGCAGTACCTTGTAAGTAGTCACCACTCACCACCTTTTGTTCTGTTGACATAGCAACCCTACCCAGCACAAAACGCTCACCTAACTCTTCAAAATCAAGACCACCCCATGAAAATTTTCCTCTTACACTGGCATTATTGGTTAAGGTAAATTGAGCTAAGGCAGGTGCAGATACAAGTGTATTACCTCCATCTTGATAGCTCATTTCATCGGTTTCAATAAAGCTGGTTACTTCATTATTGAAACTGAGCAAAGCGCCAAGGTGAATTTTTTCGTTAATAAGCTTAATGATTTCTACATCAACGTCAGCGGCAGAAAATTCAAATTTTATCGCTGAATAACCTAAACCTAAATGCCAACCTTGAGAGGTGATAATAATCGGCCCGAATGTTAGCTCTTCTTCTAACAATAGCGTTATATCAGCTAAACCATCTTCTGCAAGTGCAATGGTTAATTCTGAAATCACCTCAGCGCCAAACCAACCCGTATGATATTGACTCGTGGTTAAGCTAATACCATCCGTTTCATTAAGTTTTACAAGCACCTTCTCGCGTTCACTCTCAACCATAGCGCCAATAAATTTTGGCGCAATAAGTAAACTTGCTAGGATTAAGCCTGTAGCAATAAATAGATTTTTCATTATTAAAATTCCCTTTTTATAAATAATACTAATCGAACTAATTTGTTTGCTATAAAAAGCTTAAGACTGGATTGAGCGTTGGCGTACCATTTCAAACAAGCAAATACCTGTTGCCACTGAGACATTTAAACTTGAAACAGTTCCGGCCATAGGAAGCTTGACCAACTGATCACAGTTTTCACGGGTTAATCGACGCATGCCTTTTCCTTCTGCGCCCATAACAAGTGCCATCGGCCCAGCTAGCTTAACATCATACAAACAAGTATCGGTCTCACCAGCAGTTCCAACAATCCATACACCTTGCTTTTGAAGCTGTTTCATTGTTCTTGATAAGTTGGTCACTTGCACTAAAGGCACACTTTCAACGGCACCTACAGCAACTTTACGCACTGTAGGCGTTATTTGTGCAGCATTATCTTTTGGTACTATGATGGCTTGTACACCTGCAGCATCAGCATTACGTAAACAAGCACCTAGATTATGAGGATCTGTTACACCGTCTAAAATAAGAAAGAATGCTGGGTTACCTTTTTTTTCTGCGGCAATAATAATGTCATCAATATCATTTTCTGTATAAATTTTCCCTGGTCTTACACGAGCAATTACGCCTTGATGTTGTTCACCTTCACTTTTTTCATCAAGTGCTTTACGACTCGCCAATTGTGTCCCGATACCGTATTTTCTAGATAAATTAATGATTGGCATTATACGGTCATCTTCACGACCTTTTAATAACCATATTTCAATAAAACGTTCAGGTGCTGCGTTAATTAAGGCACTAACTGCATGAATACCAAAAACTAACTCTTCATTTTTCGCCATTATCTTTCTCTATTTTATATGAACAACTAGGCTAATAAGCCATGTATATAGCCAAGCTATTTGAAATTCCCTATTCAGATTGCTTAGATGTAACTATTATTTAAGTACTGTCTTTCGAGTTTTTACGAGCATTTTTACCCGGGCGCTTTTTACGTGCACTGCGCTTTTTCGCTTTACTCTTCTCCTTCGGCTTGTCTTTCGATCCTGCTTTGGATTTTCTTTTAGGTTTGTCTTTTTTGGCTGTAGCTGCTTGAGTTACTGCATTAGCTTCGGGTCTAGCTTCAGCTGACGTTGAACGTCTAGGTTTTCTACTCTTCGACTTACCTTTTGCTTTAGACTGCCCTTGATTTTCTTCTGTTTCAGAGCCTTCAAGTCGTAAATCTATTTTCTTTTCATCAAGGTTTACCGCAGCAACTTGTACCCGAATTTCATCACCAACACGATATTTTTTGCCACTACTCTCACCCGTCAGACACATACGCACATCATCAAAATGATAAAAATCACGACCAAGAGAAGTGATATGAACTAAACCTTCAATATGTAAATCTTGTAAGCGAACAAACATGCCAAAATTAGTGACTGTTGAAATAACGCCAGTGAAATTATCACCAACGTGATCCTGCATAAACTCACACTTGAGCCAATCAGAAACATCACGAGTTGCTTCATCAGCACGTCGCTCAGTCATAGAACAATGCTCGCCTAATTCAACAACTTCTTGTAAAGCATATTCATAGCTACCTTCGTTGGCATCATTGCTAGCTTCTTTCTCAAGAATAGCTTTAATCACGCGATGCACCACTAAGTCAGGATAGCGACGAATAGGTGAAGTAAAATGACTATATGAAGGAAGCGCTAAACCGAAATGCCCTTCATTATCACTTTGATAGACCGCTTGACGCATTGAGCGTAACAACATAGTTTGAATCAGCTCTTGATCTGGACGACCTGCTACTCGGGCTAGAATATCACCATAATCTCTTGGCTCTGGTTCTTCTTTCGACGGCAGTGATAAACCAAGCTCATTTAGATAGGTGATAAAATTACGGTATTTATCTTCATTCGGTTTTTCATGAACACGGAACAATCCTGGTTTTTCATGTTTTTCAATAAATTTAGCTGTAGCGACATTAGCCAAAATCATACATTCTTCAATGATTTTATGAGCATCATTGCGAATGAGTGGCACAACACCCGATATTTTTTTATTTTCATTAAAAAGAAAAATAGATTCTTGCGTTTCAAATGCGATAGCGCCACGTTTAAGGCGAGCATCGGTTAACGCATGATACATTTGTTCAAGATTTTTCAAATCAGGAACTAAAGGTTGGTATTCTTGACATAGCGCTTCATCACCATCAAGAATTGCAGCCACTTTAGTGTAAGTAAAACGAGCATGAGAACGCATTACTGCCGGATAAAATTTACTGCCCGTTAGTTTACCTTTCGCACTGACCGTCATTTCACAAACCATACAGAGACGATCTACATCAGGATTTAATGAACAAAGACCATTCGAAAGTTTCTCTGGCAACATAGGAATAACTTGGCTAGGAAAATAGACCGAATTACCGCGAGATATCGCTTCATCATCTAAGGCTGTGCCATGTTGAACATAATAACTCACATCAGCAATAGCAACCCATAAGCGCCACCCGCCTGATTTTTTGGTTTCACAATAAACAGCGTCATCAAAGTCCCGCGCATCATCACCATCAATAGTAACCAAAGGTAGCTCGCGTAAATCTATACGTGGTAACTTAGCTGATTCTTCAACTTCATCGGCAATGCCTGCTACCTCTGCTTGTACTGCATGAGAAAATTGATGTGGTAAATCATGGGCACGTAAGGCAATTTCAATTTCCATTCCTGGCGCTAGATGATCACCTAAAACTTCAATAACCTTACCAATGGCATGAGAGCGCTTAGTCGGTCTTTGCACTAATTCAACCACCACCATTTGACCGTGACGAGCACCCATTCTTGTTTGTGGGTCAATCAATACTTCTTGTTTGATTTTACTGTCTTCTGAAACCACAGAACAAACATGATGGTCGACATATAATCGACCAACTATAGGGGCTTTTCTCGGCTCAATCACTTCCAGTATTTTGACTTCTTTACGACCTTTGCGATCTGTACGGTCAACCAATATAGCTTGCACGATATCGCCATGAAAAACGCGCTGCATTTCATGTGAAGAGATGTAAAAATCTTTACCTCTTTTATCGGTAATCGATGAATCATCAGGAGAAAAGAAACCAAAACCGTCACGATGGCCAATAACTTTGCCGGTAAGCAGGCTATTTTTTTCCGGTAAGGCGTATTGTTTGAATTTATTGAAAATTAACTGACCGCTATTTTCCATGGCACGTAAACGACGTTTCAAACCAATAAGCTGATATTCTTCATCATACTTAAGCGTTTTTACCATTGTCTTAAAGCTTGGTGGTGGCGAGCATTTTTCGATAATTGATAGCAATAATTCGCGTGAGGCTACTGGCTTCTCATATTTTTTTGCTTCGCGTTTAGCGTGTGGATCGTTATAGGTCACTATAATGGGTCAGTATTTAAGGAAAACTACCTGCAAGTATACCATAAACTTATTATTTACTGCGCTAAGGCTATCGCTTAATTTGTATAACTAGTTCTTTTTGCTTGCTCTATTACTTTACCAGGCATCTTACTAGCCAATTCAGAAAGTAACTCACTGATTTTTTTGTGTATTGCCTTATCATCAGTTAATGAGTGATGTAATTGAGAATACAATGCAGGATAATCCAATGGACTGCCATAACCTTGCTCATAGATATCAGCTAGTCGCATTTGCGCGGGTAAATTATTTAAACTGGCCGCTGTTTTTAAATAAACAATGGCGCGGTCAATATCTATTTGCATAAATTTACCAATATGATAATAGCGCCCTAGCTGCTCTAGTCCCTCAGCTAACCCCTGGTCGGCAGCTAAATGCATGTAATGTAAACCTAAGGCAACGTCTTTTTTAACACAAACACCATAGGCTAACATATCACCCCATAAATATTGATACGAGGGCAGATTAGCTTTATTCGCACGTGCTTCTATATCCTGCACTAACTGGCATTCATCAAGAACTACTTGGCTTAAATGCTTGTTATCTTTAATCAGATCAAGCAATTGATTATCAGTATAAATTTGCACTGCTTGCAAGTTTTGCTTTAAAGCGAATGCCGAGGAGCTCGCAAATAAAAAGATAATAAATAAAAGTAAAATACGCATAACAATCCTAACTTGGCTAAATCAGCTGACTCTTTTATATCGGCAATCAAGCTGCATTAATGAGATTTATTTAATAATGGTGTATATTTTAAAGCAATTTTAACGCCAACAAAAAATTTTCAAGCTATAATGACATTGAATTATATATTCAGTATAGCTATTATTTTTAGTGCATACTCACTAAGGTAAGCAGTTTACATTTTCATTACTTTAATGAAATATTCCCCTTTAATAATGGCGTTTTTTCATGCTAATTGAAAAAGATATTTCAGAGTTAACTGTTGGCCACTATGTGGTAAAGATCATATTGCAAGAGGGAAATTTCTCTTTAGTTAAATCTGGAAACATAAAAAGCAAAGCTGTAATTGAGCACCTCAAAAGTAAAAATGTTTACCGTGTTTTAATTGACGAGAGCAAGACATTAATAAGCCCCAACATAGTGGAACATGCTGATTCCATTAATACCTCACCTGTTAATCGAGAAAATCTTGAGCAAGCAAAAGCTATCTTTAATCAATCTAAATCTATCCAGAAAAGATTATTTAGTGATGCACTCAGTGGTAGTAGTTTAGATTTATCACCCGTTGTTGAGGTAACGAATAAATCTATTGATGCCATATTTAACAGCCCTGACTCTCTTGCTTGTATGTTAAACATTAGAGAGAAGGATGAATATTTACTAGAGCACTCTGTCGCCGTGTCTGTTTATATCACCATTTTCTCACGTTACTTAGGCTTAAAAAGAGATATTATTGAGCAACTATCTATTGGCGCATTTCTTCATGATATTGGTAAAATAAAAATACCTGATGAAATTCTGAATAAACCAGGTAAATTAACTGATGATGAATTTACCATCATGAAAACACATGCAAACCATTCTATAAATATCATTACACAAACACCTGGAATTAGCCCACTTAGTCTTGAAGTAGCAGCCTTACACCATGAAAAACTCAATGGCAGTGGTTATCCTTTTCAAATAAAAGGGGAAGATATCAATCAATATGGTCGAATGATTGCCATTTGTGATATTTTTGACGCGTTAACTGCCACTCGTGTTTATAAAGAAGGTTTTGCTCATGGTAAAGCTTTTGCTATTTTACGAGAGCTAGCGAAACAGGGACAGCTAGACTCCTTATTGGTTGACCAATTTATTAAATGTGTTGGTGTCTTTCCTGTAGGTTCGTTAGTACAGTTAAAATCAAATAAATTAGCATTAGTTAAAGTTCGTAATGATGAAAATCCAACAAACCCGCAAGTTCACTCTTTTTATAACGTGCAACTAAGCCAGTTCCACAATAAACAAGAAATTGACTTATCATGCTGTGAAGATTCGATTGTAAAAGGGGTCAGAGCAGAAGAGTTTGATCTTGATATGAATACCATTGTTGAAATGTTGTTGATGGAGGGTTAGTAAAAACTAGCTATATTTAGCTAGAAAAGCATAACTCAATGAGAATAAAATCCCCATTAAGCTATGTATTAGACCACTCCATCTAAGCTGTAAAATTACACCAAGTAAAGACCTAAGCCGCGCTACTCACTTGTTTAATCGGGTTAACTTGGTCAGCTTCTTTTTGTAATGTAATTATTGCTCTTGCCTTCCGCTCTTCTTTGCGTTTATCTCTTAATACGAGTAGACAAGGTGTTAATACTAAAGTTAATACGGTCGCAAAAGCTAAACCACCCGCAATAGCCGTTGCGAGTTGTGTCCACCACTGTGTTGATGGTGCACCAAAGACAATAGTACGCTCAAAGAAATCTAAGTTAACCTGCAATACCATAGGCAATAAACCCAAGATGGTAGTGATTGTCGTTAACATAACAGGTCGTAAACGCTGTGCACCTGTGCGCAGTATTGCCTCTACGACTGGGTAACCCTCTTTTCGTAGCACATTGTAGGTATCAATCAGCACTATATTATTATTGACCACGATACCCGCTAACGAAATAACACCAATACCGCCCATCACAATACCAAACGGTTTTTGCACCAGTAACAATGCTAAGAATACGCCGACGGTTGAGAAGATTACCGCACTTAAAATCAATAATGCCTGATAAAAGCTATTAAATTGTGTCACTAAGATCATTGCCATAACAAAGAGTGCGATAGCAAAAGCATTAACTAAAAATGCTTGTGACTCTTGTTGATCTTCATTTTGACCTTTGACATCAATATCAACAGAGGGATGTAAACCCAGTGTAGGTAACTTCTCTTTCAGCAAAGGCAGTTCATTTAATAATTGAGCACCAGCAATTAAGTTCGCTTGTACAGTAACTACTCGCTTAGCGTCAACCCGACGAATTGTATCAACCTTAGGTGCTGCTTTACGTTCAACAAAACTACCAACCGGCACTAGACCTGATGATGTTTTCAAACGTAATGAATCTAATCGACTTATATTACGCTTATCTTCAGGAAAACGAACACGGATATCGAGTTCGTCATCAACATCGTCTGGACGATATTCTCCCAACTTTAAGCCGTTAGTAACCATTTGCACACTAGAGCCAACTAATGCAGCATCGGCGCCGTAAGTCGCGGCTTTATTTCGGTCGATAATAAGCTGCCATTCGATGCCTGGTTTAGCACCAGTATCTTCAATATCGGTAAATTTCCCTGTAGCTTGTAAGGCATCACGAATTATTTTCACCGACCTATCCAGCTCCTCTGGAAAACGTGAACTTAGCTCAAGTTTCAGATCTTTACCGCTTTGTGGACCATTTTCATTTTTCCGAACTTCAATTTCTACCCCGGCTAAATCATCGGTTAGCTGATGAATATTAGCAACGATATCATCCGCAGGGCGCCTTATTTGCCAATCAACAAAGTTTAATTTAAAGGTACCTATTTGGTTATTACCCCCTGTTCGAGTATATAAAGTTTCTATCTCTTTCAGTGGCAAGATACGCTCTTCTATAGAGCGCATGATGACATCTTTTTCTTTTACCGATAAGTCGCCATGCGAACGTACTACCATGGTGGCACTTTGTGGCTCCACTTCAGGAAAAAAGCTTACGCCGAGGCCTGAAGCACCATAAAGCCACATAACCACAAATGATATCGCTAAGGTACTGGCAACTATTTTCCAAGGGTGTTTAATGGCAGTTGTTAACACGCGAATATAATTGCCAGTAAAACCTGACAACTTATTAAAATCTCCCGCCTCAGCATGTTCTATTTGCTGTTGCTCATTTTTACTGACAACACGCGCCTTGCCCAAAACAGTGCCTAAGGTAGGGACAAAAATGAGAGCCATCGCTAAAGAAGCCGTTAATACTGCAATAAGAGTGAAAGGCAAATATTTCATGAATTCACCCATGATACCAGGCCAAAACATCAAAGGCGCAAAGGCTGCAAGAGTTGTCGCCGTTGAGGCAATTATTGGCCATGCCATACGACGAGCGGCAGTGGCATAAGCTGCAGATTTACTGTGCCCTTCATTCATTTGTCTGTCGGCAAACTCAGTGACAACAATCGCACCATCTACCAACATACCAACGGCCATAATCAGACCAAATAGCACAACAATGTTTACTGTCATTCCAGCGAGAGCTATAACTAATATTCCTGTTAAAAAAGCACCTGGAATAGCTAAACCCACCAGTAAGGCTGTGCGACCACCTAAAGCGGCAATAATAACAATAACAACCAATAAAACAGCTGAAAAAACATTATTTTGTAAATCTGTCAGCGTATTTTTTATTTCAATGGATTGATCACCAACATAATCTACCTGTACTTGCTGCGGCCATTTAACGCGATTTTCTTCAACAATCGCTTTAACCTTATCAACAGTTTCAATCAAGTTTTCACCCGAGCGTTTTTTAACTTCTATTGAAACAGAGCGATGGCCGTTTAGCCTGGCGAAACTCGTCGGATCTTTATAAGCTCGACGTACTGTTGATACGTCTTGAAAAGTAATAACGCGATCGCCATCGACTTTAATGGGTAGCTCAAGTAGGTCTTGGATGTTTTCAAAAACAGAAGGAACTTTGATGGCAAAACGTCCTTTGCCTGTATCCATTGTCCCTGCGGGCACTAAACGATTATTTCGTTCAACTAAATTATAGATGTCGGCTTGGTCAAGGCCGTAACTTTCCATTAATAGCGGATCAACTATGATTTCAACCATGTCTTCACGGTCACCACCAATATCAACTTCCAGCACCTCTTGCATAGCTTCAATTTTATCTTTTACATTACGTGCTATGGTGATTAAACCACGCTCAGTAACCGCTCCAGATAAAACAACGGTAAGTGCTGCTTCTTGGTTAGCCATGGTGACTTCATTGACCACTGGCTCTTCAGTATCATTGGGTAGCTTAGCTTTAGCTAAAGTGACTTTATCACGTACATCAGCAAGGGCTTCTTTAGGATCAAGACCAGCAATAAACTCTAAGGTAACAGAGGCATGCCCTTCTCCGGCATTAGAACGCATTTCTTTTATGCCCGCGATAGATTTCAGCTCATTTTCCATAGGCCTTACTAACATGCGTTCGGCATCTTCAGGAGAAATACCATCATGCACCATAGAGACATAAATGATAGGGATGGTAATATCGGGATTGGCTTCTTTGGCAATATTGTTATAAGTCACTGCACCTGAAATAAGCAGTAATACAAATATAGGGATGGTAATATCGGGATTGGCTTCTTTGGCAATATTGTTATAAGTCACTGCACCTGAAATAAGCAGTAATACAAATAACATCAATACAGAGCGAGTACGCGTTAATGCGGCTTCAATGAGCGTTAACATAATAGCTCCTACTCTTGCGCAGCGTTGGTAGAAACCGCTGGTTTGTCGTTTACTTGGTCATCAACTTTGTCGAAAATGGCCTCAACTTTATCTCCGGCTCGGACAAAGCCTTGTCCCAGCACAATGATATCGGCTTGTTCGCCAAGACCGCTTAACCATATGCCGTCACTTTCACTTTTAATTATTTCAATGGGCGTGAATTGCACAATAGACTCTTTGACAGACTTAACACCAATATTACCTTGCTCGTCTAAAGCGAGTAATGCTGGAGATATCTTTATCGCTGACATTTTGTCTAAATCTATAGCTAATTCGCTGCTTAGGCCCGCTAATAGTTTTGCTTCTTTATTATCAATTGCTACTTCAATTTTAAAGGTGTTAGTCGCATCATTGCCGACACTGGCAATATAACGCAGCGTGCCCTGTGCTTGTTCGCCATTTAGTAAACTGACTTGCGCTGCCTGACCAACAGATAACTGACTTATTTGTAACTCAGTAACATGTGCTCGAACAATCAGTGGGTCCAAATCAGCGATCATAGCGATATCATCACCCGAGGCAACATAATCACCTACTTCGACAAAACGTGTATTAAGCACACCAGCAAAAGGAGCTTTAATAATGGTATTAGCAATATCTAATTCTAATCTTTTTATTTCAGCATGAACCGATTCTAATGCCGCATAAGATTGTGCCAAGTGCACTTTACCTTGGTAGCCTTGCTCATTTAATTTCAATGCGCCTTGGTATTCAACGTTACGTTGATTCAATAATGCTTTACTACGCATTAATTGTGCAGGTAAATCATTTAAGGCAATTTTGGCAATAACTTGCCCCTTAAAAACTTTTGAGCCCCTTTTAGCTGATACCTCAATAATTTTACCGCGAACTTCGGCTTTAAGGGTAGTGATACGATCCGGCTCCGTGCGGCCATACAACTCAATTGTTTTATGAATATTTTGTCCAAGTCGAGTTTCAACTTTAACTTGCGCTGTCACCTGCTTTTCATCATTATTAGGAATTTTGGCTTTTATATCTGATTTTTGTTCTGCCACACTAGGGCCTGAAGCCATCCAGAAGACTAAAACGAAAGTAATTAATGCGGCAATAAGGTAAGGACGTTGTGCTAACCAGCTAGAATTAGGGGTAAATTTCATCATAATATCTCCATATTTATGGCAAATATCATAACGTTTTTTATAAAGAGAGGAAAAACTAACTTGCAACAAATTGTTATGTTTATTGTTAGATTATGTAAGTTAAAACGATAGAAGTGTAAGGGAATGGTTAGTGTGAAAAGAAGAAATAAAAATGCCGACAAACGGTCGGCATTTTTATTATGGCTTTTGATCTATCATAACAATAAAGCTATATACGCTAAGTTGTAGTTCTGACTCTCTAGATAGAAA
>Ga0209395_1001296_pt1 | contig 35398 bp, 38 predicted proteins | sample GOMGulsemesocosm_3_FD_184635 | JGI IMG/M metagenome (GOLD analysis project Ga0209395, IMG submission 184635) | Methane-oxidizing microbial communities from mesocosms in the Gulf of Mexico - GOM9D Gulf of Mexico (SPAdes) (version 2) | ecosystem: Environmental > Aquatic > Marine > Cold seeps...
GGCTGGGTAAACGGTTGCGTGACTGTATGGAATAACACCAAAGTAAAACTGACAAGAATTGACTTTAAGCCAAACTAAATCAAGGTATATTTGCCAATAGGTTATCTATTTAGAAGGAATAACGTAATGAAAAAATGGGTTTTTTGTTATTCACGCTATTGCCGAACGTTACCAATGCTGGCTATAACGCTAATATTAGGGGAGAGGTCGTGCATGTAATGACCTACACTAGCGGTTTGATACTATTTCATCTCAAAAATCAACCATCATCTCATCCCGGTTGTATTAAGAACTATTTTGCGATTGCAACGGATGTAAGTGACGTGGCAGCGAATCGAATGCTATCGCGTTTACTAACAGCACACACCACTAAAGTACCTGTCAATATAGGATATGACAAAGATGGTGGCTGCGGTAACGGCTATATTCGTGTTTATCGCGTGGGGTAATACTTACTGGTTTTTCATTTAGGCGCTGACACACAGGAGGGTGTTTATGGTTATTAGACTAATACAAACTGGCGTTTTGGTTTTTCTATTGGGCTATTTAAGCGATGTACAAGCTGGTGCTGGATGGTCTGGACAAGCAACTGTCGTCGGAATTTATACGTTAAATGAAAACTCTGCGATTATTAAACTGAGTAATTTAGGAACCCCAATCAGTGCCGCATCAATAATTCTGGCGATATATGGGTTAATCCAACGACACAAAAAACGTGGTATACAGTACTTTTATCGGCCTATATTGCGGGAAAGACGGTCAATGTTTATGTGACCGGGAGCTGCACTCCGATTTGGTCTGGTACGTCTTACGCGAATATTGGGCATGTTCGGCTTTTGTAAAAGAGGTATTTATGATGAGTTTGATTAAAAAAGCGCTATCTTCTTTATTACGCTTACTAGTTCGGTGCACTGCTATGCTGCCTATACGTGTTCAGGTTCGGTCAAAGGACTCAGTATTTCGCCTAAAAACGGTAATGTGTATGCTGAAAAAATAGGGCCACTACAATGGCCACAGCTTTGCAGTGTTGCTAACACGTATAATGGTGTGCCGCCAGAAAGTTGTAAGATTATATTCTCGACCTTACTTACTGCGCAAAGCACCAGCAAGAACGTAACGCTGTGGTTTAATGACGGTAAAGATTGTAGTACCGCATCTCATAGACCTTGGTATGCGCTTACTGGCTGGTATTTCGGCCCTAAGATGATGTAATCGATTAGCCGCTAACTATCGTTATAGATAGCTCGATAACGATAGTTACATCATTCCACAGCCAATTAGACCATAGCGTCGATTAATAATTTCTGGCGGCAGGGAATAGCGGTTGTGCTTTTCATCAAGTTAAAATGTCACTTATCTAGATCTAATTTAGGTGTCAATGGGCTTGCCTGACACAAATCGCTCTATTTGCTCACAAAAACACGAATGGCTACTGCAAAACAGCCCTAAGCAGCGTATAATCCCCGCCTTTACAGAACTTATTCGAGATCCCATCCATGCTACCTTACTTTGCCGCCTGTCCGAAGGGACTAGAATACCTGCTCGTTACTGAACTTGAACAATTGGGCGGCACGGAAGTGCGTGAGTCATTGGCGGGTGTTCGCTTTAAGGCGGACGTAGCCACGGCCTATCACATCTGTTTGTGGTCACGCCTGGCGAGTCGTATCTTAATGTCATTGCATAGCGATGAAGTGCACAGCACGCAAGATATTTATGATGTGGTGTACCGTGTTAATTGGCATGTCTATTTTGAGAGTCATAAATCGATTGCGGTCGAATTTACCGGCACTAACGAATTTATTAATAATACGCAGTTTGGCGCCTTAAAAGCTAAAGATGCGATCGTTGATAAGTTTCGTGACCAAGGGTTCGATCGCCCCAATGTTGATAAGCAGGGCGCTGATGTGCGCATTGAATGTCGCATGGTCAATAACAAGCTTACCCTAGCGCTTAACTTCTCTGGGCGTTCGCTACAACAACGCGGTTACCGTAGTAATGCCGGCGCCGCGCCGTTGCGTGAAAACTTGGCTGCCGCTTTGTTATTACGTAGTGGTTGGGAAATCGATAAGCCATTATACGACCCATTTTGTGGTAGTGGCACCTTGGTTATTGAAGCCGCGTTAATGGCGGCTAATATTGCGCCATCGCTGACCCGCGACCGTTTCGCCTTTGAAGCACTAAAATCGTTCAAGCAAGAAGCATGGGATGAAATCAAGGCCAGCGCGCAGGCGATTGCCGATGAAAGCAAAGAGCGCAAGCAGTTATGTATCCGTGGCTCTGATATGGATTCGCGCGTGTTAAATATCGCGCGTGACAATGCTTATCGTGCTGGCGTCGAACATTTAGTGACCTTTGAAGTGGAAAATGCACTGGAGATCAAGCCGCCGTTTGGTAACCAAAAAGGTAATATTGTCACCAACCCTCCTTACGGTGAACGTTTGGGCGAGTTATTACCGTTGATATTTGTGTATCACGGTTTTGCAAAAGCGGTTAAGGCGAAGTTCAATGGCTGGGATCTGAGTGTGTTTAGCTCATCGATTGAGTTGTTAACGGCGATTCGTCTGGCCCCTGATCATAAATACAAATTGTTTAATGGTCAGCTCGAAGCTATCCTGGCTAATTATGCGATTGGTGATGGCGCGCTTAAATCTATCTCTAAGCAGGCTGAACCGTTCGCTAATCGTTTACAGAAAAATCATAAAGCATTAGCTAAGTGGGCTAAAGGCGAGGGCATCGATGCCTTTCGTCTGTATGACGCCGATTTACCTGATTACAATTTAGCGATCGATTGTTACGGCGATCACTGGATTGTTCAGGAATATGCGGCGCCTAAGTACATGGACAAGACTAAGGTGATGCGCCGCCTGATTGAAGCCTTTATTGTGCTCGACCATGTGTTTGATATCGACAGTGACAAGTTAATCTATAAAGTGCGTGAACAACAAAAAGGTGAGAACCAATACGAGAAGCTTGATCAACAACAAGAAAAATTTATCGTTAATGAATACAACGCTAAATTTTTGATCAACACGCAAGATTATCTCGATAATGGTTTGTTTCTCGATCACCGCCTGACGCGACAGAAACTCGGCGAAATGGCGAAAGATCAAGACTTCCTTAATCTGTTTTGTTATACCGGCAGCGCCTCGGTGCATGCTGGCTTAGGCGGCGCGAAATCGACCACCAGTGTCGATATGTCACGTACCTACCTTGATTGGGCGAAAGAAAACTTCCGTGCCAATGCATTAAGCGGCCCTGAGCATCAGTTTATACAGATGGATTGCTTAACGTGGCTAGCGCGTTGTCAAACTAGTTACGATTTGATTTTTATCGATCCGCCAACGTTTTCTAACTCTAAGCGGATGTCAGAGACGTTCGACGTTAATCGTGACCATGGTCAATTATTGAAAAACCTAAAACGTATTTTACGAGATGACGGCTTAATCGTATTCTCCAATAACTCGCGTCAGTTCAAGATGGATCATCGCTACTTAGAGCGTATCGGTCTGGTGGCGCAAGAGGTGACACAGCATACGATCCCGCGTGATTTTAAAGGCAATCCTAAGATCCATAACTGCTGGGAAATTACTCACGCGTGAGTCAATCTCTAGTAACCCTATATTCAACCGACGGCTGCCATCTCTGTGAGTTGGCAGCGGCGCAACTTAATCAACTAGCTGTGGCGTTTACCACCGTTGATATCATCGATAGTAGTGAATTAGTCGACCGTTATGGTACAACCATACCGGTAGTGGCTAAAAACGATGGCCGTGAAATTAACTGGCCTTTTGATATTCAGCAGCTTGCAAATTTTTTGGAATAATATTTTATGTTAATACGTTTAACCAACGCGCAGTTGGCATTTGGCACGCACGTTATCCTCGACAAAGCAGACTTTCAAGTAAACGCTAATGAGCGCGTCTGTTTGGTGGGTAAAAATGGTACTGGTAAATCGACACTCATGAAGATTGTTGCAAAGCAAATGGATCTTGATGGCGGTGATTTACATTACAATAATGACATTGTGGTGGCGCGACTTGAGCAAGATCCACCAGAAAAGGCAGAGATGTCGGTGTTCGATTTTGTATCGTCTGGCATCGCCCATGTTGGCGAGTTAATCGCGAGTTACCACCATGTGTTGCTTGAGCTAGAAACCGATTACAGCGATGCGATAATGAATAAGCTGTCTAAGCTGCAATCGAAGATGGATGATCATGATGCGTGGTTATTTGAAACACGTATTACCACCGTGCTAGAGCAGTTATCTTTACCAGCGGACAAACAACTCAGTGAGCTGTCTGGTGGTTGGCTACGTAAAGCTGCGCTGGCTAAGGCTTTAGTGCAACAGCCTGATGTGCTACTGCTCGATGAACCGACTAACCATTTGGATCTTAATGCCATCGGTTGGCTTGAGAAAGTATTACTCGATTTTCGTGGTGCCATCGTCTTTATCAGCCATGACCGTGCCTTTATTCGCAAGATGGCAACCCGTGTTATCGATTTAGATCGCGGTAAGTTAAGCTCTTGGCCGGGAACTTACGCCGAATATTTGGTGGCAAAAGAAGAGTTCTTACGTGTTGAAGCAGACCAAAATGCACTGTTTGATAAGCGGTTAGCGCAAGAAGAAGTGTGGGTTCGCCAAGGCGTTAAAGCGCGTCGTACTCGTAATGAAGGCCGCGTGAAGGCGCTAGAGCAATTACGTATGGATCGTAGTGCGCGCCGAGAAGTGGTCGGCAAGGCGAAGATGACGCTGGCGAGTACCTCAAAGTCAGGCAAGTTAGTGTTTGAAATTGATAACTTGAGTTATGCCTACGAGACTAAGCCGATAGTGACGAACTTTAGTTCACGCGTGATCCGTGGTGATCGTATCGCATTGGTTGGCCCTAATGGTTGTGGTAAGTCGACGCTGCTTAAATTGTTATTAGGCAATCTTGACCCGATTAACGGTGAAATTAAGACCGGAACCTTACTCGATGTTGCGTATTTTGATCAACATCGCGCGGCCCTTGACCTTAATAAAACGGTACAAGAAAACGTTGGCGATGGTAAAGACGATGTCGAGCATAATGGCCGAACCCGTCATGTATTGGGCTATTTACAAGATTTCTTGTTTTCACCAGAACGCGCACGCACGCCAGTACGAGCGTTATCAGGCGGCGAAAAGAATCGTCTGTTGTTAGCCAAATTATTCCTTAAGCCAAATAATATGTTGGTGCTCGATGAGCCCACCAATGACTTGGATATCGAAACTCTGGAACTACTTGAGTCGTTGGTTCATCAATACAATGGTACCTTGTTGTTGGTAAGTCATGACCGTGAATTTATCAATAACACGGTAACCTCAAGCTGGTGGTTTGGCGCGAACGGAGTGATTGAAGAGTTTGTTGGCGGTTACGAAGATGCGGTTAATCAAGGGGCTGTGTTGTTTGATCCAGAGAGCTATAAGCCTAATGCCGAGCCACAGGAGACTAAAGCGCCCGTTGAAGTTGCGGCGCCGGTCGCCAAGAAGTTAAGCTATAAAGACCAGCGCGAGTTGGACTCGTTACCAGAAACCATGGAATCGTTAGAGCAGAAAATTACTGAGCTAGAGACGCAAATGTCGCAAAGTGACTTCTTCACTCAGGAAGCCAAGGTAACAGAGCCAGTGATAAAAGAGTTGTCGGACACTCAAGCCGAGCTTGAAGTGTGTTTTGAGCGCTGGGAACATCTCGATAATCTTGTCTAGAGTAGATTCGATTGATTAAAGGTTTGGCTAGCGCTGAACCTTTTTGGTATTTGATAGTCAGTATATTTGTAAATAATGTAACTAAAGGGCTACTTTCATTGCATCCGATGCCGTTTAGTTGAATAATGCTGACCATTACGATTGATTTTTAGGGTAATACCCACGTTGAAAAGGTGTTTAGCCTTTTGTAAGTAGCAGGAATTATAATGAAAAATAAGTTACAACTGTCTTTGATCGCAGCCTCATTAAGCGCATGTTTTGGCGCTAATGCTGTGGTGTACAAAATTGAAAATATTGATGAATTCTTTAAAGTAAACGGCACCATCGAAAATAGCCGCACCGGGTTTGGCGTTAGTGCCAATGACAACGGTCTGATGATTGGCGGTGCATCGGGCCAGTTTGCCCCTGTACTGTCGGCAGAAGATGAAGAACTGTTAACCAATAACCGTGTCGATACGGCGTTGACTCAGGCCACCGAAGTTAATACTTATGCGCCTAAACTAGTGCCAAAGGCATCTAATTTCATCTTTATTTTTGATGACAATAATTTGCCTAGCTTCGTGGCGCTGTTTGATGAAGTCATCGATGCAGATGTACTTGAAGATGCGGTGACCGTCGAAAGTTACGCGTTTGATACCAACGCCGATGATCTTATTGTTGGTACCACAAGCTCTGCGGGTTATGCCCTTGACGATCCTGATCAAGCTGATACCAATACCAATAAAGATGAACCGTATTATGCATTTGATTTCCGTCAGCGTGCGTTCGTACGAGATGGTGATATGGTTCATACGTTTGAACCAGAATTTTCCACCTATGGCGGACAGAGTGGCTTAACGGCAATCAATGATAATGGCTTGGTGGTTGGCTATGAGAGTACCGCCGTCGAACCTTATTATTTATCGCAAATTGAAAGTAAGTGTCTCGATACTTATAAAGATACGGTTCCGCTAGCGATTTGTACCCAAGGTTTCTCTCATAACTCAAAGAGTAATAACGAAACACGTTATACGTTGCAAGCGGTTAGTTGGACGTATAGCAATGGCAAGTTGTCGAACCGTACGCCTTTAGGTGTCTTGGCCGAGCGTATAGAAGGGGATAACTACTACCGTTATAATTCGATCGCGCTGGATGTTAATAACAACGGCATCGCGGTCGGTCGCAGTGCGGCCTTTAGAAACGGATATAAAGAAACAAAATATCGTTTCGATGTTGCCACCGTGTTTAATAATAACGAAGTGATCGATTTAATGGATCACAGTCAGGATACATGGGTTGCCTCAGCGTCGACTGCGATTAACGACAATGATGTCGTTGTCGGGTATGTCACCAAATACATTAATGGTAAACCACGTAACAAGATGTTTGTTTATGACATGAGCGCAGCGTCTCCAAAAGTCGAGTTCCCAAGTGACTTTAATAGTGGTGAGTCGGATCTGGCGACCTACCCAAAGGATATTAACAAAGACAATCTTGTAGTGGGCTCTGTCGATATCGATGGTGGCAGTAGTACGTCTCGCCGTACCCATGCTTTTGTCTATGATCATGTTAGCACTGAGTTTAAAGATCTTAATGACATGTTGACCTGTGACTCAAAAGGTTATGTTAAAGCCGGAGATACGTGGAACAAGTATCAAGTGGAAGCGCTTGGTGGTGATGGTCAGAAACTAAGTTACGATGTCAACATTAGTGTTGTTGATGCGAGCAAAATAACCAGTGATGGTACCATCATGGCGACAGCATTAGTGACGCTACCGCGTGTTAAGACACAATGGCGCAATGCTGATGGTAATATCACCACCACACCGGATGCTAATTCAGTTGAAGAAGTGGTGAAAGATGCTAATGGTAATGTGGTTTTTGGTACCGACACTGAGGGACGGCCAATTACTGAACAGATCCCTCGTGCCGTGATCCTAAAACCAACCGAAGGGGTCGCTTGTGAAGTGATTGAAGAAACGTCACAAGACTTCATCTATGAACGTAGTGGTGCGAATTTTGGTTTATTTGGCTTGTTCTTGGCGGGCTTAGGCTTGTTTAGACGTAAACTTAGCTTAAAAAAATAACTCACAAGGATCATTACCTTAGTTTTATTTAACTATTTTATGATCCTTTTTGCTTGATCGTAAGCGTTCGATTGGTTAAAAATAGAGCTACTATATCATTCGATATGGTAAATAGGAGCTCTGTAAACGATCGGTTGGATGTGCGAACGCGTGTATGGGTGTCATCTTGATGATGTGACTGGTGTGTTTGAAGAGCAATGGGTAGCGAAAGTAGCCAACAAGCTTTCGTTATTTATGATCAACGAGGAATACTGGATGAATAGACAGAAAAGAGATCGAAATCAACGTGCATTTTCCAAAGGGTATCAAGCAGGAACTCACAGCCAAAGTAAGGGTAACTGCCCCTATAACACCGTCGAACAAAAGCAGCAATGGCTCGGCGGTTGGCGAGAGGGATGTGAAGAGCGCGCAAATGGTTTCTTTAACCGTTTATAGCTAATTTGCTCAATGAACAGGTTAAAAAGCACTGGTATAATTACCGGTGCTTTTTAGTTTTGGCTTCAATGCCGTAGGACAAACAATATGAAGAAAGTAGTACTATATAGTATGAGTGGTTGCAGTGCCTGTGCCAGTGCACAGCAATATTTCGACACTCAGGGCATAAAGTATCGACTGTGTAATATCAAATCACCCGCTGGCGCAAAGGAGTTTGCCCGTTTACGAATGCGCACGGTACCAATCATTAAAGTGGGCGATCAACTGCTCAATGGCTTTTCGGTTAAAGCCTTTAAGCAACTTTATAGCTAATCGATGACAACGGATGTCAAAGCTTGTGTGCCCCTGTTATAATCAGCCAAATTTTTTTTATGAGTGACCAATCTTGTTAGATATCTCTTTTTATAATGTCGTATTTCCGATTTTGAGCCTGATGCCATTTTGTGCATTGGCGATTATTTGCATCATCCTAAAATATGGACAGCTGTGTCCTGGTCAGCATAGCCGTATTCAAGGCGAACTGATTACCCTTTGGACGGTGCTGTTTGTCGCTATTATGATCGGTGCTGAGACAACGACGAGTACCTGGGTGCTAGTGATTGGTGGCCTTGGCGGCGTGTACGGGATTTTGCTAAGCATTTGGCAAGGAAAACTACCGAACAAGCGTGCGATACCTGACAAAGCTATCTATGCTTCCCTAGTGCCGATTGGCCTATATAGCATGGCTGTTATCGCCCAGCAACCAAGCTGGTTTGTATTGCTTCCAATGCTCATAACTGGCGGCGTACTGGCTAATTTGCTGTTGGTTAAGGCGCGCCATCGTTTGGAAGCATTTAACCGTTTGTTACCGTTTAGCGGCATCTTCTTTACCATGCTGTCGCTGGTCATCGTATCTCTGCTTATTTATGTCGGCGGTGAAGCGCTATTTAATAGCGACATGCAGCGCGATATGATGTGGGCGCTCGGCTTCTTAGTACTCGGTGTTGGGCTATGGATACTCCCCTCGATCTCACGTAATCCACAAAGCCATACCTTATTGGGTGTTGCGACATTTTTGCTGTTGATTGCGCAAATTCTTATTTACGAAGTGGTGGTGCTACTTTCAATTAATATGGCCTGAGCGTCATGATGATTGTGTCGTGATAAAAATGTGATATTCGCGAGATTAAATCGTGAGGTTTACCTTCTATTGTTATATAAACCCATAACAACAGGATGTAACCTCATGACTCGTATAGTAAAAAAACAGGCTTTAGTTTATCCTATATTAGCGTGCTTAACTGCTGGTATTGCGATGCAAACACACGCCGCCGATTTATCTATTAGCGTGCAAAACCTTACTCAAGGTATCCACTTTACCCCTTTTATTATCGCTGGGCATGATGACCAGACCCATCTGTTTGAAGTGGGCAAGGCTGCATCGACCTCACTTCAAATGATGGCAGAAGGCGGTAATATCTCAGGCCTTGCTAGCGATGTTATGGCTAGCGGCGGTGAAGTGTTGTCCAATCCCAATATGGGGTTACTCGCTCCTGCTGGGATGATTGAAGCCTTTGATTTTGATAGTGGCGCTAATGGTTACCTATCCATTACCTCGATGTTATTACCCACCAATGATGCCTTTGCGGGTGTCGATGCATGGAAAATTCCAACAGAAGCGGGAAGCTATGTGCTGTTTCTTAATGCGTACGACGCTGGCACCGAAGCAAATAATGAACTACTTACCGCAAATTCTGGCGCGCCCGGCGTCTTGGGTATCCCTGCTGATCCTGGCGGAATGACTGGTTCTGGTGGCAGTGGCGTTGCAATGAGTGATACCAACACCAGTGTTCATATCCATCGCGGCAGCTTAGGGGATGATGATAATGCTGGCGGAAAGAGTGATTTGGACAATACTGTGCATCGCTGGCTCAATCCGGTCTTAAAAGTCACCATCGTGGTGAAATAGGAGCATATTATGCGCATATTTAGCAAAAGCATTGCACTGCTATTCGCTGGTTTAGCGATAGTAAGTTGCAGCAGTGATAATAAAGTTAAGATGGATAACGATCCGATGGTTGAGGACTATACGTTTGAGATCACGCTACAAAACGTAACCCATAATCAGCCACTATCACCTTTCACTGGACTCAGTCACAGTGCTGATGTTTCCCTATGGACACTCGGCGAACGTGCGAGTATTGGACTCGAGCATACCGCGGAAAGTGGCGACAACACCATGTTACTTGCCGATACCACTAGCTACGATGTTGCGACGGGGGAAGGGGTGGTGATGCCAGGCGCAGCAAGCTCGGTGATGGTCAAGACTGCCAAATCAAATTACTATTTATCAATAATTTCGATGTTGGTGAATACAAATGATGCGTTTACAGGTCTTAATCAATACGACGTGTCAAGATTTGCCGTTGGTGACACAAAAACAATGAAGTTACCAGTATATGATGCGGGCACTGAAGGTAACAGCGAGTTGGCCAGCACATTGCCAGGACCAGTATCGAGTGGTGAAGGCTTCAACGCAGCGCGCGATGATGTTGATTTTATTGCCCGTCATAGCGGTATAGTGAGTAAAGATGATGGCCTAATGCAGTCCGCCTTGGATGAATCTCATCGTTTCGATGGGGTTGTTGCTATAATAACTATCGAGCGAGTAAAATAATAGGAGCGCTTTGTGAGCCTGCAAATTCTAATAGTAGAAGATGAAATTGATTTAGCGAATCTAATCGCAATTACGTTAGTCGATGCAGGCTTTTCGGTAACCCCAGTCCACTGTGGCAGCGAAGGGCTAAACCAGGCGTTAACGAAAAACTTTGATCTTATTATGCTCGATGTGATGCTTCCTGAAATTGACGGGCTGGAGATATGTCGCCGCATTAGGGCACAAGATCCTGTTACTCCCATCATGATCCTCACCGCGCGAAATACTGAAACAGACCGCGTGATGGGATTAAATCTTGGTGCGGATGATTATATCAGTAAGCCGTTTGGCATTCGCGAACTCACGGCGCGAGTGCAAGCCTTGTTACGGCGTAGTACGTTATCTGAATCGGTCACTGAGCCGTTAAAGCCGCTGCTTTTTCCGAGCTTTTCGATGGATCCTAGACTTCGAATTACCACGCTAAACACACGTCAAATTGATCTTACTTCGACGGAGTTTGAACTGCTCTATTTTTTAGCATCGCACCCTAAGCAGGTTTTTAATCGAGCTCAATTGCTTGACTCAGTGTGGGGCTATAATCATATTGGTTACGAACATACAGTGAACTCCCATATCAATCGATTACGGGCAAAATTGGAACATCATGCACAAGATCTAAAGTTGGTACACACCATTTGGGGCGTCGGCTACAAGTTTGAGTACCCGGAGTCTGTCCACGCCATCAGTTAATGAGGAAACTATCTTGCGAAACCTAAATAGTATTGCGCTGCGATTGATTATTTTATTTGTGCTGGTGTTTAGTACCATCACCATCTTGTTTATCTGGTTTGTGCAAAGCTCTAGTATCACGCTGCGCCAACATACAACCCAGTCGCTGCATCGAGATTTAGCTATCCATATGATTGAGGATAATCAATTGTTAAGGGATGGTAAGATTGATCCTAAGGTGCTCAAGCACACCTTTCATTCGATGATGCTGTTAGGGCCGGCGTTTGAGATTTACGTCACCGATACTACAGGCAATATCTTAGCGTTTTCTGCGCCGCCGGATAAAGTCAAGCGCAAGCGTATTGACGTGACGCCTGTTAAAGCGTTTATCACCAACCGCGCAACGTTACCCTTACTCGGTGAAGATCCCCGAGACCTAATGCGTCATAAAATCTTCTCGGCGGCACCGCTCTATCAAGAAGAAGCCTTGCAGGGATATCTGTATGTGATCATTGGCTCGCAGCTTGAGGATAACATTTTAGCGACATTGATAGAGCAGCGGCTTATTTCGCAACATCAGGCACTGCTTATCGCGGTTATTTTGTTTGCGGTACTCATAGGTGCTATTTTGATCCGCTATATTGTCAAACCAATCGCCCACATTACTGGTGCTGTTTCGAAATATGAGCGCAGCGCTGTGTGGCAGCAGGGGCAAAGCATTGGGCTGACTAAATTGCAGAGTCAGTGGTTTCCCAGCAATGAGGAGCTATTACTCGCCGATGCGATTGATCAGATGTCAGTGACCATGGCCAGTCAATACGAAGAAATAGCCTATAAAGATGAGCAGCGTAAAGAGCTGCTATCTTACATTTCACATGATTTACGTACGCCCCTTAGCTCACTGATTGGCTATATTGAGACTTGGCAGCGCCAAACTTGTAATAAACAGGCGCCGGCCTCGAGTGACTATCTCACTATCGCTTTGAAAAATGCCTATGTATTAAATGATTTAGTCGAGCAGGTTTTTGATTTAGCGCATCTCGAAACGGGAGCGGTGGAACTACGTCGTGAGCCATTAGCGATTGCAGAACTAGCGCAGGACATTATAGAAACGTTCAAACTTCAGGCGCAGTCGGGCAATGTTACTCTCGACTTTACCCCGAAAGACTCGACGATTTGGGTCGATGCAGATATCGCCAAACTCGAGCGGGTATTTAGTAACTTAGTGGCCAATGCAATACGACACACCCCCAGCGGTGGCAATATACTGATGACATTCTCACCGATTGTCGTTAATAATGAGCAGCGTGTGCTGATCCGCGTCAGCGACAGCGGGAGCGGGATCCCACCCGAGCAATTACCACGAGTATTTGAGGCACATTTTAGAGCGGCAAATCGTCGGGATAGCGAAAGTGGAAACGCGGGATTAGGCTTAGCGATTGTGAAGGCGCTGCTCGATTTACATCAGACATCCATCGTGGTGACTAGTGAAGAGAATTGCGGCACCTGTTTTGAATTCTCGCTGCCGCGCTATCAGCGTTAATCCTGTTGATGTTGCTGATAGCCTTCAAATCCGCCGTCAAGGGAATAGACTTGGTCAAAGCCGCGCTCAACGAGAAACTGTGCAACCCCTTGACTGCTAATACCGTGATAGCAACATACGACTATCGGTAAGTCCATATCGCATTCTACAAGGTGTTGTTCTAGATTACCCTGATTGAGATTAAAGGCATCGGGAATATGAGCGAGGTTGTAGGATTGTGGGTCGCGCGTATCAACAATATTGATTGTCTGCTCTTGGGCTAGTGCTTTTAACTCAGGGACGCTGATATGTCTAAACTGCATTGTTTATGATTTCCGGTATTATTTAAATCGATTGATATTAGCTTTTAAATCAATCAATTGCTGAAACGATAGTTTGCCATGTTCGGTGCGGGCGTAATCCTTGGTAAAGAAGCGGAAATTGCCCTGACGATCGAACTCAACGATGCCATCCTTTTGATAGATTGCAAAATTCTCACTTGCGCCGATATAAAATAGCGAACTGTGTTGTGTGCTTAAAATATCAAAACCAATACTGCTATCCGCCGCAGGGTTACCACAACGAAAATGATGGCGAAGTAAGGTCGGCATGACATCGTAATGCGATGTCCGCTTAGTGATCTGTTGCGCTGCTGTATTTGGCGTGGCGATGATTAATGGTACTTCGAGATTGACTGCCGAGTAGGATTCAGAGCGCTGATAAATAGCATTGAGATCGGCGCCCCGATTGCCAGTGATCACGAGTGTGGTGTTACTCAAATCAACTACCGCTAAAATTTGTGCAATCAATTGGTCGGTATAAGCAATCGCTTTAAGGTACTGGGTGGCGAGTAGCCGTGCAGCTGGGCGCTGCAGGCTATCTGGTAGTGCGATTGTCGGATGAAAGTCATCAGGTGCGCTTAATGCTTGGCTGGCATATAAGGTAATGTCTGCAATATAAGGCTGTTGTTTGTGTTGTGCTATCCATTGCAACAATTGACGCACGTTTTGCTGATCGTGCGCCGCACTCTGGTGTTCTGGCTGAGCTTGTTGGCTTTGATTCGTCCCAAAGCGCTTACGTCGATGATCATTGGTTAGCGATATTAACGGACTCGACAGCTTATTACGCTCGAACACCGAGCGATAGTTTGCGGGAAGGCCAGTGGCGAGCGTAAATTCGATATCGCGCGCTGCTAAACTGGTGGTGATGTGATTTTTCGCGTAAATGCTACTTGTGGCAAATGCGGCGAGATTGGGCATAGTTTGTGCTGATACATGCGCGCGATTAATCTGCGCTATGGAAATAAATAATAGATTTTGGCCCGAACTGACATTACATTGTAACGGGTTTAGTGGATAAGTAATGCTTTGTGGCGCCGCACTTAAACTCAACTTGTCCTGATGGGTTTCGCCAATCCAGCCATATTTTTTGATTAAATTACGCGCTGTAGATTGGTGCGATAGGGGAAAGATGCGATCATAGACCAATACTGGTCGATAAACGGTGGCATCTGCCCAGATGTGGATCAGGTGGCTTAATAAGAAGGCACCACCAAAGACTAGGGTGAGTTTATTACCAATGTCCCAGGCACGAATTATAGCTAAGCGCTTCCAAATTAAATTAGCAATGGTTAATTCGACAAACAATAACGCCAATAAAAATAGGCCGATTGAGCTCCAGCCAATGGAGTTGTTCAGATTAAAACCTTCTAAGTCGAACGCCATTAAATTTAAATGTAACTGGTAATTACCAAAGACACTGCCATCTATTAGCAGGGTGACAATAGCGATAGTCGCTATAATAGCGCCAAGCGCTCGCATGATCTTTGATGATGGAAAGATGAAAGTTAAAGGAAATAAAATAATGATATAGGCAAGGATACCAAGCAAACCAAAATGCCCAATCCAAGTAGTCAGTATATAAAAAACGGCGGTGAATGTTGGCTCCGTTTCGACCGCAAAAATGTAACGTAACGCCATGACCATTGCCAGTACAATATTGGCAAACATAAACCAGTGACCCCAGCTGATTAAGCGGGACACGCGATCTTTATAAGAATTTGAATTATCAATCATTATACTGTGATCATTATGTAAGAGGGTTGTATTATCACACGCAGATCGTACGGGTGCAACTGCGATTCAGTGGTGTTGGTACTAACGATGTACTCGTTAGTACCACAACATCGGCCCTAGTGAAGGTCGATTTTAACTGAACTTTCCAAGGCTTTGGCAAAGCTCGCCGCAACGTGTTTACGCTGACTGGCCGATACGCTGTTGTTGATCACTGAAGTCGCTGCGTTACCTAACGCCATTAAGCTTAGATCGGCTTTCGCGTTACCGTTTTCTAATACTGTTAATAGTTGCATGATCAGTGACTCGACCTGTTCGTTGCTATATTTTGAATTTACTGCCATTGGTGTTCTCTTGTTTAGTGGTTGTTTTATCTACTATCATTGCGTGATTTACTGCTTACTGCACAAATATGACATCCGATGCAGGTAAATTGTTCGATCTTGCCGAGTAATAGAAAATGTTTAGGATAATTGGTATATAATACAGCAAATTTTAGTTAGGGACTAATGACAAATGAGTGTTTCTATTCGACACAGCATACTTCATCAAATTAATACGACGAGTGACGGTGACGTGACGTTCTCCGCACGTGAGCAGGTGTTGGCGCCATCGCAAGACGTTGAAACGTTAGTGAGCGAATTACATCGTATCTATAATACCAAACAAGGCAAAGGCTATGGTTTTTTTGCCGACGATGAGCAAGGCGAACAGGCATTTTCTCGGTCATTGACTACTTACTTAGATCAAGACAACGATTTCGTGGCATTTTCTCAGACCGCAATTGTTCAGTTACAAACTGAGTTAATGAAATATAATTTTGGCGAGCATGGTTATTTGTTATTGGCAAATTACACGCATATCGCGAGCAATTATTTGTTTGTTGCTTTGATTTCACCCAAGGATTCACTGGCGGTCGACGAGAGTCTGGAGGTGAGTAGTAATCAACACCTCGAGTTAAATAATCTACAACTAGCGGCGCGGATCGATTTAACAATGTGGCAAGCCGAGCCAGATTGTCAACGTTATATTTCCTTTATTCGTGGTCGTGCTGGTCGTAAGGTGTCAGACTTTTTTCTTGATTTTATGGGCTGTAAAGAAGGTTTTAATGCCAAGGAACAAAACAAAAGTCTGATGAATGCTGTCGAGGACTATTGTAGCGCCGCGGAATTTGATCGTAGCGAAAAAGAAGATTATCGCGAAAAAGTGTTTGATTATTGTAAGGGAAAAATCGACAGTGGTGAAGAAATCGCCATCAAGGATCTCTCTTCGAAGGTATCTAGTGATAGTGAGCAAGGCCTCTATCAGTTTGTCGCCCAACAAGGTTATGAATTGGAGAATGAAATACCTGGTGATCGCGCCACGTTGCGCCAGCTGAAGAAATTCTCCGGCACCGGTGGCGGTGTTAGTATTGGTTTTGAACAAAAACACTTGGGTGATCGGGTGATCGTCGATTTAGTCAATGACAAGTTGACGATCGTTGGTATTCCGCCCAATTTATTAGATCAGTTAAAGCGACGTTTAACTAGCGATAGCTAATAAGTCGAGCCAATTCACATAATTGGTCAATAAACAGTGGCGAGGTATTGTATAATCTCAGCCACTTTTTTAATGGGTGGACTGTTTTTCTGCCCCGATAGGACAAAAAATGAAATTGTTTGTAAATAACCTAACGGTTATTGATTATTCTTACCTGTGCCATGAGCGCGGTATGGTGGGTGAAAGCCTGATTGTCGATATAGAGCTCGACGGTTCGCTTAATGATGAATGTATGGTGCTTGATTTTGGTTTGGTCAAAAAACAGATCAAGGCGGTCATTGATTTTGAAGTCGATCACAAGCTACTCGTGCCAGCACAGCATGAAGCGGTATCGTTTAACGTACTAGACGATAGCGTGCAATTGTTGCTAGATCGCCCAGAGCAGTTACCGATTTACTTAAACTGTCCGCATGAAGCCTTCGCGTTACTCGACAGCGAGGTGGTTAATGAAGAAGCAATCATTGCGCATCTAGAGTCGGCGATTAGAGCTGTGTTACCTGACAACGTGACCGGCCTAGTGCTAAAACTAGCTGCCGAACCAATGTTTGGCCCATTTTACCATTATAGCCATGGTTTAAAGAAACACGATGGTAATTGCCAGCGTATTGCACATGGACATCGTTCAATCATTGAAATAGAACGTAACGGTGAAAAAGCTGAAGATCTGGAACAATATTGGGCGTCCCGTTGGAATGATATCTACCTTATAACCGAAGAAGATATGGTCAAAGGTACAGACATCACTTACCCCGAAGAGCTCAATGTACTAGCCAAGGTACCAAACATGCACTTTATCGCCTACGATGCTCCCCAAGGTCGTTTCGAGTTAGCAATGCCACAACATTGTTGTGAAGTGGTTGATTTCGATTCTACGGTCGAGCAGCTGACTAGTTTTATTGCCCAAACACTTGCTAATGATAATCCTGGCGATAAGATTGATGTGATAGGGTATGAAGGTGTTGATAAAGGCGCAATGGCCTCGGCACAAATTACAAAATAGCGCGTAAGGCGCTAGTTAGGATTATGATGATAAAGAAACTATTTAGCGCTGTCATGTTTTTAGCGGCGAGTATTACGACTAGCCACGCAACGAGTCAAACACACCAGTTTGGCGCGTCACTTAATTTGAGTGGGCCGCTGACACAGGGCGCAATGTTAGTGGGGCATACGGACGTTGGTTATAAAGTCTTGTTAGATGGACGTGCCATTAAAGTGGCCACTGACGGAACCTTTGTTATCGGCTTTGGCCGTGATGCGAAGCTTGTTCATCACCTTAGTGTCGAGGCTCCTAACACTAAACCACAACGCTTTGACTTAGTGTTAACCAAACGCGACTATAAAATATCGCGGGTCACTGGGATCAGCAAAGCGATCACCCACCCGAGCAAGAAAAACCAATTACGTGCCGCCAAAGATAGTAAACAGGTAAGGGCGGCGCGCAAGGTATGGTCTAACCAATTGCACTTTAGTCAACAGTTTGTATTGCCAGTCCAAGGAAGGATCAGCGGAGTCTACGGCTCGCAGCGATTCTATAATGGTAAAGCAGGGCGTCCGCATTACGGATTAGATATTGCACGTCCAACGGGCACCGTTGTTCATGCGCCTGCCGATGGTATTGTGCGGATGTTTGTCCCGGATATGTTTTATTCTGGTGGCACGCTGATCATTGATCATGGTATGGGCGTTTCATCGACATTTTTACACCTTAGCGCGGGACTTGTTAAAGCAGGTGACAAAGTTGTTCAAGGCCAAGCGATAGCGAAGATAGGCACCACCGGTCGCTCCACTGGACCCCACCTAGATTGGCGGATGAACTGGTTAAACCAGCGTATCGATCCGCAATTGTTATTGACGTCAGTTCCCTAGGTCGCTAAAACTCATATTTACTATTTCGTGGTTAATAAAACCTGCTATTATGCTGATAATCGAATCAATATAATGGCTTTTACCCATGAGTGAAGAAACAATTTTCAGCAAGATAATCCGCCGCGAAATTCCCGCAGACATTCTTTATCAAGATGAGTTAGTGACTGCCTTTCGCGATATCAGCCATCAAGCACCGACTCACGTGTTAATCATTCCTAATAAAGTCATTGCGACGGTTGATGATATCACCGTCGATGATGAGCTAGTGTTAGGACGCTTGTTTACTGTCGCCCAAAAAATCGCCCGCGAAGAGGGGATTAATGAATCAGGCTATCGTTTAATCATGAACTGTAAAGATGATGGCGGACAAGAGGTTTATCATATACATATGCACCTTGTCGGTGGTCGTAAACTCGGCCGCATGTTAGCGGCCGGAGAATAGCGATGAGTGCATTAGAATTTTTAAGCCAACGTTATTCATGCGCTCGTTTAAGTGAGCCCGGTCCGAACCCACAACAAATAGAGCAACTCTTAAGTGTCGCACTTCGGGCCCCAGATCATGGTGGACTTCAACCGTGGCAGTTTATCGTGATGACTGGGGCAGGACGCGAGCGCTTGGGCGCACTGTTCGCTAAGGCGGTCACGGCTAATGGCGGCGACCAAGATAAAATAACCAAGGCGCAGAATATGCCCTTGCGTGCGCCTTGTGTCATTGCGGTTATCTGTAAATACCAAGAGCATGCCAAAGTGCCATGGATTGAGCAGGTTCAGTCTGCAGGTTGTAGTCTATTCTCAATGCAACAAGCAGCACAATCTATGGGATATGGCGGTATATGGCGCACGGGCGATTTAGCGCGTGACGAGTTAGTGCGCAGCGAACTCGGACTAAGTGCAGAAGATGAACTGGTGGGGTATCTCTACTTAGGCACGGAAAATGCCAATCACCCTTGCCGTAAGCCGATACCCCATGAAAAATGTGTTAGTTATTGGAATTAGCCACTCGGCAATGGAATTGGGATGATTAGCGTGTTAAAAAAGCCGCCGCTCCTTGCTTTTGCACACATGGGTGTGTGTACTTAGGACATGTCTGGAACGAATTTCCTGCCATGGCAGCGCGAAATGCGGTTCATCCTGAACATAAAAAAGGAGCCGTTAGGCTCCTTTTTGACATAACAGAGGCTTGCTCTATTAGAAGTTTGCGCTACGCGGTGCTCGAGGGAACGGGATCACGTCACGAATGTTTTGTACGCCTGTCACGTACGAGACTAGACGCTCAAACCCAAGACCGAAACCAGCATGTGGCACAGTGCCGTAACGACGTAAATCTCGGTACCAGTCCATGTGAGATAAATCGATGTTCATCTCAGCCATGCGCTTATCAAGTACATCTAAGCGCTCTTCACGTTGCGCGCCGCCAATGATTTCGCCGATACCAGGTGCTAGTACATCCATCGCGGCTACCGTCTTGCCATCATCATTCATACGCATGTAGAAGGCTTTAATATCTTTCGGGTAGTTTTGTAAAATAACTGGACCGCCAACATGCACTTCAGCAAGGTAACGCTCATGCTCAGATGATAAATCCACCCCCCAAGAAACTGGGAATTCGAATTTCTTACCGCAATTTTCGAGGATAGTGATCGCATCTGTGTAATCCATACGAACGAAGTCAGAATCAACCATCTGTTCTAAACGAGATACACACTCTTTATCGACACGTTGTTGGAAGAACGCCATATCATCTGGACGTTCTTCTAATACGGCCTTAAAGACGTATTTAAGCATTGCTTCAGCAAGATCGGCTGCATCGCTTAAATCAGCGAATGCGATTTCCGGTTCAACCATCCAAAACTCAGCCAAATGACGAGTGGTGTTTGAATTTTCCGCACGGAAGGTTGGGCCAAAGGTGTACACTTTACCCAGCGCACAAGCGTAGGCTTCTGCATTAAGCTGACCAGATACGGTAAGGAAAGTCTCTTTACCGAAGAAATCTTTGTCGTAATCAACTTTGCCATCATCGGTGCGCGGTAGGTTTTCATTGTCTAGCGTGCTTACTCGAAACATTTCACCAGCGCCTTCGGCATCACTTGAAGTGATTAGCGGTGTGCTAACCCAAATGTAACCTTGCTCATGGTAAAAACGATGAATCGCTTGTGATAGCGTGTTACGTACGCGAGCAACGGCGCCAATGATATTGGTACGGGGACGCAAGTGAGCGACTTCGCGTAAAAACTCGATGCTATGCCGCTTGGCAGACATCGGGTAGGTGTCTGGATCTTCGACTAACCCAATAACCTCAACCTCGGTCGCTTGAATTTCAAACGACTGGCCTTTGCCTTGTGATGCAACAACCTTACCGGTTACCGCGACCGAACAGCCCGCTGTAAGTGACAGCACATCGCTATTATAATTCTCTAGAGTATTGGCGATCACAGCCTGAACTGGGTCAAAACCTGAACCATCGTAAATGGCTAGAAAAGAAATGCCGGCTTTTGAGTCACGACGTGTGCGCACCCATCCTTTAACCGTAGTGATTTCGCCTTGCGGGACTTTGCCTGCAATAATATCGGCAACAGTGGCCAAACTCATGAAACTATACTCCAAATATGTAAATTAACTTCGCAATACTACTTACCTGTCTGTAATAAACAAGTGGAAATTGTTAAAAATTTGCCTTGGTTAATCAAAAAGCTGCCTTGGCTAATCAAAAAATAGTCTATTGCATAAAAAAAGCCAAAAAGCGTGGTAAAACCACGCTTTTTAATCGACCTAACGCTTACGCTAAATGCTCAGCATGGAAACTAATATGCGACTCGATAAAGCTCACGATAAAGAAATAACTGTGGTTATACCCTGGGTGCTTGTTAATCGTCGCCTGATAATCTGCTTGCGCTGTCGCTTCAATAAAATTATCGGTGAGTAGCTCTTCCTCAAGAAATTGATCGTCAAGTCCTTGGTCAATGAGCATCGGTAGTTGATTATTTCCCTGTGCCACAAGATAACAGGCATCGTACTGTTGCCAAGTAGGTAAGTGATCGCCTAAATAGTTAAAGAATGCTTTCTGTCCCCACGGGGTCTCGACAGGGTTAACAATCGGGCTAAAAGCTGAAACGCTACGATAAGCGTCGCTGTTACGTAATGCGATAACCAATGCGCCATGCCCACCCATTGAATGGCCAAAAATAGATTTAACATCGGTGATCGGAAGATTCGCTTCAATCAGTGCTGGCAACTCGCTCACCACGTAATCGTACATGTTAAAGTGGGTGTTCCATGGCTTTTGAGTCGCGTTTACGTAGAAACCCGCGCCCTGGCCAAAGGCGTAATCGTCGTCTAAGTCATCGGGCACATCTTCACCACGTGGGCTGGTGTCTGGCATGATCAACGCGATACCGTGTTTCGCCGCCCATTGCTGCGCGCCCGCTTTTACCGAGAAGTTTTCATCGGTGCACGTTAAGCCCGATAGAAAATACAATGCAGGTACCTTGTTATCGCTGCTGGCTTGTGGAGGGAGGTAGACGGAAAAGGTCATGGTGCAATTATTAGCACTCGATGGGTGCTGATACTGGTTATGCTGGCCGTTGAATAATTTTTGGCTCGATAGCAGGCTTAATGTCGACATCATAAATCCATGATTAATAAAAACGGCAGTATATCAAAACTAATAAGTGGCTTCCTCTCTTATTGCGGCTTTGTGTATTGTTTGACGTTTTATGGCACATTCAATACGTTTTGTCGCGTTGTACTAATGGTACAGATTATAACAAATATTAGGAGATCACAGCAATGGGGCTCGACGATACCCTTTTGCTATCTTCCGTCACTATCAAAGCCCACGAACTCAATTAATTGCGCTACAGAACGCGCGGATATTTTAGCAACGCAACACGATCCCATCGATGAAAAGTGCGCTTTAACGAGCTCAGTAGCGCGCGCTAAATCGATGATGTCGGTGGTAGATCCCTCTGTGATGAAATCATTATTACGCCTATTCAAATGCTGAATCAAGCCAGTGGAATCAATCAATATATCCATTGGCTCGTAGTCAAAAGAGTGGAGTTCTGCGTCTCCACGCCACTGAGTAAGATCAGCGACATAGCCTAATTCATCCTCTCCCGCGTATTTTATGATGGCAGGCCAAGTTATCATTTAATGTTGTCACCCAATGTACTGTGAATAATGCAAACCAAACTGCTATTGTTCCGCCACGGCTTTATTTGCAATGATCACCGCACGTTTAGGGGCAGGGTGGCCTTCGATTGTTTTGCTGTGATCGTTGGGATCTAAGAAGTCTGTCAGCGATTCAAATTCCATCCAATCAGTTTGGCGTTGTTCATCTAATGTGGTGACGGTGCTATCGACGCAGCGCACATTTTCAAAGCCCAGTTTTTCAAGCCATAACACCAGCGCAGCAGCACTTGGCAGGAACCACACATTGTTCATCTTACCGTAGCGTCCCATCGGTACTAGCACTTGATTTTCATCGCCATCGATAACTAAGGTCTCTAATACTAACTCGCCACCATCACGCAGTTGATCCTTGAGCTGTTGCAAATGATCGATCGGGGATTTACGGTGATATAACACGCCCATCGAAAAGACCGTATCAAAAGCGGACAGCTTAGGCAGCTGCTCTATACCAAGCGGTAATAGATGCGCCCGCTGATCGTCATTGGCGAGGCGGCGAATGGTTTCAAACTGAAACAGGAATAAGGTGGATGGGTCGATACCAACCGCAAACTCCGCGCCATCACCGAGTATGCGCCATAAATGATAGCCACTGCCACAGCCAACATCCAGTACGGTGCGGTTATTCAGCGGCGTGATATGTTCGCGCAGGCGTTCCCACTTCCAGTCACTGCGCCACTCGGTGTCGATATGGATACCGTGGATGTGAAAAGGGCCTTTGCGCCAAGGACTAAAGATGCGTAACAAAGATTCTAATTTCTTTAGCTCGCCTTGCGGCAATGGCTCATCGTTGCTCAGACTCACTGAATCTTTAAAGTCGATAGTGTCAGGGGACATTAGCGGAAATTTATCGAGGCATTTCTGCCATTTAATAAATTGACCGTGTTGATGTTCACGCTGCCAAGTGCCTAGCTGAGCTGGCAATACTTCGAGCCAATGACTGAGGCGGCTGGTGGCTATTTGTTGGTAAAAACGTCCAAAATCAATCATTGGTGTGGTCCTTGGTCGATGATTTTATGGCGATCATCGAACTGAAATTAAAACATTGAAACCATAACTCGCTGGTGGCAAACCCGGCATTACTAAAGCGCTGACGGTGGCAATCTAAAGTGTCTGTTAGCATCACGTTTTCCAACGCATTACGTTTTTGACTGATCTCCAATTCGCTATAGCCATTGGCACGTTTAAAATCGTGATGTAAATCGGTGAGTAGCGTTTGCGCCACTTCATTGTCAAAACGAAGCTTCTCAGATACTACTAAAATACCACCTGGATTTAATCCTGCGTAGATTTTGTTGATTAACGCTTGGCGATCATTAGGGTCTATAAACTGCAGGGTAAAATTAAGCACTACTACGCTGGCGTTAGTGATATCCATGGCTTGAATATCTGCACACTCGATATTCACCGGCGTCTCGCTCTTAAACGCGTTAACGTGCAATTTGCAACGTTCGACCATCGCAAGTGAGTTGTCGATACCAATAATGTGACAGCCTTGGGCGCTAACATTTCTGCGCATTTCAATGGTCGCTGCGCCGAGGCTACAGCCAAGATCATAGAGATTGCTGTTATCTTTGGCAAAACGTTTGGTAAGCATGCCGATGGTGGTGATAATATTGCTATAGCCAGGAACAGAGCGCTTGATCATGTCGGGAAATACTTCCGCGACCTGTTGATCAAATTGAAAGTCGCCCAATTTTTCGATGGGGGCTGCAAATATATTATCCGAAGAGTTACTCATAAAATAGTCGTGGTTATTCACTAAAAACGGCATTTTAAACTAAGCGACGCGAGGTGTCTTTATTAATACCTCGATGCCGTGATTTTATTTAAATTTGGGGATGCTGTGCTCAGTTTTAGCGCGTAATAATCTAGGGGCTGTTGATCTTTTGCGCTTTATTTTTGTTCAATTAGAGGTGTTCTGCGCAAGGCATGAGGATTGTGGCCTGGTTATTCCCGGCTTTGTCTCCTGAGTTGCTCTAATTCCTGCATCCATGCAGTCACAAGTGAAAGACGAAAAACGCAGCGAAGGGCGCCTCTAGTTGAACCCTTCGGGCAGCGTTTGTTTGTGATTTCTACGGCGTTATCGTCTATTCGTGTAGCCAGCTACACCACATAGACTCTGCCTTGTACAAAACCCAAACAACTCGCTGCAAAAACAAGCTACAAAGATCAACAGACCCTAAAAACTCATAAATTTATGACTTAGCTTAGTCAATGGCTTACCTATTGCTTTATTTTTCTTTATACTAACGCCAATTATGACAATAGCCCTTAGGGCAAACATCAGGATATAAGTCAATGCGCAGCCATTATTGCGGTGAAGTAAACGAATCATTAGTTGGACAACAGGTAGAGCTTGTTGGTTGGATAAACAAGCGTCGCGATCTGGGTGGCGTTATTTTCTTAGACTTGCGTGACCGTTATGGTTTAGTGCAAGTTGTTTATGATCCAGATTTAGCTGAGGCGTTTAACCTGGCGAGCAGCCTACGCAACGAGTTTTGCGTTAAAGTAACGGGTCTTGTCCGTGCTCGTCCTGAGAGTCAAATCAATAAAGACATGGCCACTGGCGGTATCGAAATTCTTGGCCAACAACTTGAAATTATTAACCGTAGTGAGCCACTGCCGCTAACACTTGATGATCATCAGACAAACTCAGAAGAGCAGCGTTTAAAGTATCGTTACCTTGACTTGCGTCGTCCAGAGATGACTCAGCGCCTAATCTTCCGCTCGAAAGTGACAGGTTTTGTGCGTCGTTTCCTCGAAGACAACGATTTCTTAGATATCGAAACGCCTATTTTAACCAAGGCAACGCCTGAAGGCGCTCGTGATTATCTAGTACCTAGCCGTACGCATAAAGGTAAGTTTTTCGCCTTGCCACAGTCACCACAGTTATTTAAGCAATTGTTGATGATGTCTGGTATGGACCGTTATTACCAGATCGTTAAATGTTTCCGCGATGAAGATTTACGTGCTGATCGTCAGCCTGAGTTTACGCAAATCGATATCGAAACATCATTTATGTCATCTGATCAGGTTCGCGCTAAGACAGAAGACTTAATGGTTAAGTTATTTAAAGAAATGCTAAACGTTGACTTGGGTACGTTCCCAACCATGTCATACGCAGATGCGATGCGCCGTTTTGGCTCAGATAAGCCTGATCTTCGTAACCCATTAGAGCTAGTTGACGTAGCCGACCTATTAACTGACGTTGAGTTTAAAGTCTTCTCTGGCCCGGCCAACGATCCTAAAGGTCGTGTGGCGGTTATCTGTGTACCTGGCGGCGCTAAGCTGAGTCGTAAGAACATTGATGACTACGGTAAATACGTGGGTATCTATGGTGCTAAAGGGCTAGCATGGATGAAGGTTAATGATATTGATGCTGGCATGGAAGGCATTCAATCACCTATCTTGAAGTTCCTTAACGAGACAGTAGTGACCGAGTTATTGGCACGCACTAACGCTCAATCTGGCGACATCATATTATTTGGTGCCGACTCACTAAATGTGGTTACCGAAGCGATGGGCGCATTGCGCTTGAAGCTTGGTGAAGATCTTGGTCTTACCTCAAATGAGTGGAAGCCGCTATGGGTTGTTGACTTCCCAATGTTTGAAGAAGTCGATGGACAATATCACGCGTTGCATCATCCATTCACGGCCCCTGTTGGCGCGACGGCAGAAGAACTCGAAGCTAGCCCAGCTAATGTCTTGTCAGATGCTTATGACATGGTATTAAATGGTTGTGAGCTTGGTGGCGGTTCGGTCCGTATTCATAACGCCCCGATGCAAGCATCCGTATTCCGCATCTTAGGTATTAGCGATGAAGAAGCACAAGAGAAGTTTGGTTTCTTACTCGAAGCGTTAAAGTACGGTACGCCGCCGCACGCTGGTTTGGCCTTTGGTTTAGATCGCATCATCATGTTAATGACGGGCGCAAGCTCAATTCGTGACGTGATGGCGTTCCCTAAGACGACCACAGCGGCTTGTCCGTTAACCAACGCTCCTGGTTTTGCTAATACGGCGCAATTAACCGATTTGAATATTGCCTCTTTGATTGAAGAAGAAGCGAAAGATAGTGAGTAGTTAACCGCTATTTAGGTAAGAAACGGGTCATTGGACCCGTTTTTTTTGCAAAAAAACAAACTACTGTACTTGTAACCAGTGTTTTTACTCGGTAGGATAGAGTCACTAAACTCATTACGAAAAATTGCTATGTCAATCATCTTAGGTATTGATCCCGGTTCACGCGTTGCAGGTTACGGCGTGATCAAGAAAGACGGCAATAGATTGACCTATATTGCGAGTGGTTGTATTCGAATCAAAGAAAAAGAATTACCACAACGCTTGAAGCAAGTGTTTGATGGTGTGACCCAGTTAGTTGAGCAGTATCAGCCGGATGAATTTGCCATTGAGCAAGTGTTTATGGCACGCAATGCTGATTCGGCGCTAAAGTTGGGGCAGGCTAGAGGTGTCGCAATTGTCGCAGCGGTAAATGCCGCACTACCTGTGAGTGAATATGCCGCCCGTTTGATTAAGCAAGCTGTGGTAGGCACTGGCGCGGCTACCAAAGATCAGGTGGGACATATGGTGATGCAAATACTTAAATTACCGGCTCGTCCACAAGAAGATGCTGCTGATGCGCTCGCTATCGCCATCTGTCATGCTCATGTTAATCAGCAATTAATAGCAACCGCAGGTAAGGGCAGAGGCGGATCGAAAAAATCGAGCCGTAGTCATTACGAACAATTATTAAAAAAACAGCAGCAGGCTAAGTTATGATCGTAAGATTGCCGAGTCACTGCCAAAACAACACAAGGATTAAGTCGTGATAGGACGATTAAATGGCATTGTCGCCGAAAAACAGCCACCACTCTTATTATTAGAAGTAAGTGGCGTTGGTTATGAAGTACAAATGCCAATGACCTCTTTTTATAAGATGCCAGAGCTGGGCGAGAGCGTGACAATCTATACCCACTTTGTAGTACGTGAAGACGCGCAGTTACTGTACGGATTTGCCTCAAAGATAGAGCGTGAATTGTTTAGGCAAATCATTAAGGCTAACGGTGTCGGGCCGAAATTAGGTTTAGCCATACTTTCAGGATTGTCGGCGGGTCAATTTGTGCATATCGTGAGTCAAAGTGATGCCAATGCCTTAGTTAAATTACCGGGCATCGGGCTTAAAACCGCTGAACGTTTGATCATTGAGCTGAAAGACCGATTGAAGAAATTTAGCTTGGCTCAAGATACTCATGCGACCGATATGATGCCGCTAGATGGTGAACTTGGCTCAACGTTTGTCGATACAGTGGACGTTGAACAAGATGCTATTGATGCGCTTTTAGCGCTTGGTTATAAAGCTAATCAAGCGACAAAAATCGTTGGAAAGGTAAAAATGCCTGAAATGGACTCAGAAGCCTTGATTAAAGCCGCACTTAAGGCGATGCTTTAGACGCATATTGTTTTGTACAACAGATTGGATAACCGATGATAGAAGCAGACCGACTGATCCAGGCGGAAGAAATTAGCCCAACCGAGAACCACGTTGACCGTGCGATGCGGCCCAAGATGCTCAGTGATTACACAGGGCAAACCGAGGTCAAAGCGCAGCTGAGCATCTTCATCCAAGCAGCTAAGTTACGGGAAGAGGCGCTCGATCATATGTTAGTGTTCGGCCCCCCTGGATTGGGTAAAACAACCTTGGCGCACATCGTTGGCAATGAAATGGGGGTTAACGTTAAATCAACCTCTGGACCAGTGTTAGAGAAAGCGGGTGACTTGGCGGCATTGCTCACTAATCTAGAGCATGGCGATATCTTGTTTATCGATGAAATTCATCGCTTAAGTCCGGTGGTGGAAGAAATACTCTATCCGGCAATGGAAGACTATCAACTCGATATTATGATAGGTGAAGGACCAGCAGCTCGTTCGATTAAGCTCGAGTTGCCGCCATTCACGCTCATTGGCGCGACCACTCGAGCGGGCTCATTGACCGCGCCGCTACGTGCCCGATTTGGCATACCGTTACGCTTAGAGTTTTACAATGTTGCTGAACTCAAAGATATCGTAATGCGCAGTGCTGGCAAACTTGAGGTTGAAATTGATGATGGTGGCGCCGTTGAAATAGCGCGCCGCTCTCGTGGTACGCCGCGTATAGCCAACCGTTTGTTGCGTCGAGTACGTGACTTTGCTCAGGTAAAGCACAGCGGCTCAATCGATCAAACGATTGCCGCCAGTGCCTTAAAAGTATTGGATGTTGACGATCAAGGTTTTGACTTTATCGATCGCAAGATGCTACTGACCATCATCGAGAAATTTGATGGGGGTCCCGTCGGACTTGAAAACTTGGCCGCTGCATTAGGTGAAGACAAGGACACGTTGGAAGATGTGATTGAACCCTTCCTCATTCAACAGGGCTTCATTCAACGAACTAACCGCGGGCGCATTGCCACGCCGCGAACGTACGAACATTTCGGTCTAATGCCAAAGTCTTAAAGGTAGCGCGCAGCGATCACTGATGATCTTTGCGCCAATCGTCACCCTTTATGTTGGTATCTGATTCACCTCTCATTCAGTTATTTCTGTTAAATTATTCCTAATACTGATTTCCCTCACTTTGTTAGGGGTTTAGCGCGTTTAAGCTTGCCCTTAGTGTCGGAATATAGTAACTTTCAGCGTTAAAATTTGTTTTGGATTATCATTGATGGCCTTTAGTTTTCCTGTCAGAGTATATTATGAAGATACCGACGCAGGTGGCGTTGTTTATCATGCAAACTATCTTAACTTCTATGAGCGAGCTCGCACTGAGTTCATGCGTGAATTGGGCTTTGAGCAAGATGTACTGTTGGATGAAGACATCGCGTTTGTGGTTCGTCGTGCGGAAGTTGACTACCTATTTGCAGCTAGATTTAATGATCAACTTCAGATAAAGGTATCACTCAAGCAGCTTAAAAGAGCGAGCATGATCTTTGAACAACAAATAATTAATCAAGATGGGAACCTCGTTAGCCAAGCCACTGTCGTAGTTGTTTGCGTTAATCTTTCTAAAATGAAGCCTATCGCTATCCCCGAAAATATTACCAAGGAGCTGTTACGTGCAAGCTGAAATTTCTTTTATTGATCTATTTGTTGAGGCGAGTCTGCTGGTCCAATTTGTTATGTTGACCCTGCTAGCGGCGTCTATTGCGTCTTGGACCGTTATATTTCAGCGTCGTAGTATCTTAAAGGCTGCCATGACAAGCCTGACCAAATTTGAAGATCGTTTTTGGAGCGGCGCCGAACTGTCGAGTATCTATCAAGAACTTAACGCAAGAACCGGCAGTAAATCTGGACTCGAGCTAATGTTTACCGCTGGCTTTAAAGAGTTTGCTCGTCTACGTCAATCAAGCTCATCGACACCTGAGTCGGTAATTGCTGGCTCTCACCGCGCGATGCGTGTGGTACTGTCACGCGAAATAGATCGCTTAGAAAATAATTTACCTTTCTTAGCTACTGTTGGCTCTATCTCACCCTATATTGGGCTTTTTGGTACGGTGTGGGGCATTATGAACTCATTTATTGCGCTTGGTTCAGTACAGCAAGCGACATTGCAAATGGTTGCACCTGGCATAGCCGAAGCGCTAATAGCAACGGCTATGGGCCTATTTGCAGCCATCCCAGCTGTTATTGCTTATAACAAGTTTTCGACCAGTGTTGAGAAGTTGGAAAACAGTTACGCTAATTTCATGGAAGAGTTTTCTTCAATCTTACAACGCGAAGCGTATGCCGCTAAATCTCAAGCAGGTTAGTCGACTATGCAATATCAACGTAAGCGCCGCAAACTCAATGCTGAAATTAATGTCGTTCCCTACATCGATGTGATGCTCGTGCTATTGATCATTTTTATGGTTACAGCACCATTAGTCGTTCAGGGCGTAAAGGTCGAACTCCCGCAAGCGACTGCTCAAGCATTACCCGAAGAATCAAAGCCGCCATTGATTGCATCGGTCAAAGCCGATGGCACTTATTACTTAACCGTGGGCGACGAACCCGAGCAGTCATTATCGCAGCAAGAGCTAGCGACCTTAGTCGCTGCTCACCTACAACTTGAACCTGAGACACCGGTGATGGTAAAAGGCGACCGCGCTGTTCCGTACGATTACATCTTGCAATTGATGGTTACATTGCAAGGTGCCGGTGCCGGGTCTGTCGGCCTGATGACCGATCCGGTAGAGGAATAATGATGTCGAGTCGGCCGTTTTTAAAAGTTGCTTTAGGCTTGTCTATAGCACTACACGTTTTGCTGATAGGTGGATTGGTGGTCGGTGCCCTTTTTAGTGATCCCCAAGACAAGCCTAAACCACAATTGAGTAACGATAAGCCAATCGTCAAAGCGGCGATGGTTAATAATAGTGATGTGCAAAAACAAATCGACAAGCTTAAACAAGCTAAGGCCGATCAGAAAAAAGCGGAGACAGCACGTCAAGATAAGCTGAAACGCGAAAAACAGCGGATCAAGGAATTAGAGCGGCAACGCAAAAAGAAACAAGCGGAGAAGGTAGCTTCCGACAACGCGGCGAAGAAATCGCGAGATAAGGCGGCAGCGGAAAAACGCATCGCCGATAAGGCCATTAAAAAGGCCAAAGACAAACAAAAGGCCGAAGCGGCTAAAGCGAAAAAAGCTGCTGCTGAGCGGGTTAAACAAGAAAAGGCCGCCGCCGATGCTAAAGCGAGCCGCATTAAGCAAGAAAAAGCCGCTGCCGCTGCTAAAGCTAAACGTGTCGCCGCAGAGAAAGCTGCTAAACTCAAAGCCGAAAAATTACGAAAAGAAAAATTAAAGCGTGAGCAGGAAGCGAAAGAGCGAGCTGCACAAGAAGCGATGATTGCTGAGCAAATGGCAGCGGAGCAGAGTCAGGTAAATAAAGCGCGCGAGCGTCGCATATTATCCGAAATAGAAAAATATACCTTATTGATTAGCGCCGCTATTCAACGGCAGTGGAATACCGATGAGAGCATGCAAGGCAAACAATGTGTACTCAATATCAAGTTGGCGAGAAGTGGCACCGTATTTAGCGTGAAACCGATTTCTGGTGATAAGATTGTCTGTAAATCAGCGCAGGATGCGGTGTATAAAGCGGGTACATTGCCAGTTTCTAGTGATCCAGATGTGTATGCCAAGCTAAAAGAAATTAATTTAACCGTTCAACCCGAGTTTAACTAGAGTCAGTTTAATGAAATTTATTCCAAAATTATTATGTATTTGCGGGGCACTGTTTAGTCTATCTAGCCATGCTGCGCTCGATATTGTTATCACTGAAGGTGTGGATAGCGCGCGTAAAGTGGCGGTTGTTCCATTTAAATGGCTTGGCACAGGACCACGTCCGGAATCAATCACCAATGTTATAGCGAGCGATTTGCGCTTTAGCGGTCGTTTTAGTCCAACCGCTGTATTTTCAATGCCACAGTCACCGTCCACCGCACAAGAAATAGATTATTCTGCATGGTTGCCAACACAGATAGAAGCAATAGTCGTTGGTACAATTAAACCCTATACTCAGGGACGCTACATTGTTGGATTTGAATTAATTGATGTGTTACGCGCTCAGATGACTGGGGGCCAGGCGCAGATGTTAAACGGTGGACAGTTAGTTGTCTCAAACGACCATATCCTCGATTCTAGAGAAACGGTGATCACCGCACAGGAATTTAGACAGTACGGACATCGTATTAGTGACATAGTGTACGAAAAACTGACCGGAGATCGCGGTGCATTCCGTACGAAAATAGCCTATGTGTTAGTGGACCGTTCTAATCCGAAATATAAGTACCGTTTAATGATCGCAGATTTCGATGGCCATAATGAAACGGAGATCTTACGCTCGAAAGAGCCGTTGATGTCGCCAAGCTGGTCACCTGATGGCACCAAGCTAGCTTATGCGTCATTTGAAAATAAACGTCAGCAGATTTTTGTGCAAGACATTTATACCCAAAGGCGTGAAAAAGTCAGTAGCTATAAAGGGATAAACAGTGCACCTAAATGGTCTCCGGACGGCCAGAGTTTAGCACTCGTGCTGTCCAAAGACGGCAATCCTGATGTATACACGTTACACCTCGCCACTAAACGATTGGTTCGAATCACCAAGAATCGAGCGATTGATACTGAACCAAGTTGGTCCGCTGATGGAAAATATTTGTTGTTTACCTCAGAGAGAGGTGGTAAACCGCAGATATATCAAGTAAATTTACAAAGTAGACGAATAACTCGCGTGACTTTCGAGGGAGAAATGAACCTAGGGGGTTCATATATTCCTAAAAACGATCAAATAGTCGTGGTTAATCGTACAAGAGGAAAGTATCATATTGCCAAACAAGCGTTAAAATCTGGCAGTATGCAAGTTTTAACCAAAACGAGACTTGATGAGTCACCGAGCGTTGCGCCAAATGGTAGCATGGTCATTTATGGCACTACGCACCGTGGTAAACAAGTTTTGGGATTAGTATCAATTGATGGGCGATTTAAAGCCCGGTTACCGGTAAGTGAGGGTGAGGTTAAAGCACCAGCATGGTCGCCATTTATATTTTAAATAAAAGAAAAAGGAAACGAGAATGCGTTTAAATAAAGTTGCTAAGTCATTAGTAGTTGCGATCCCAATGTTTGCACTTGCAGCATGTGGTTCTACTTCAACTGCAGATGCCGATAGCCAGCAGACGAATCAAGTCGCTGATAATAACGATACGGTTGTGACTGCCCCTGTTGTTAAAGAGCTAACACCAGCTGAAAAACAACGCCTAGTGCTACAAGAACTACGCAAAGAGCATATTATTTATTTCGACTTCGATACTGCAAACGTATCAAGTACTTTCGCTTCATTATTGGACTCACATGCTGAGTATCTTCGCAATAACGCTGGTGCGAATGTATTAGTAGAAGGTCATGCTGATGAACGCGGTACGCCTGAGTACAACATCGCTTTGGGTGAACGTCGTGCTAAAGCTGTGGAAAGATACTTAGAAGGTCTTGGTGTTAATGCATCACAAATTGAAACCGTTAGCTATGGTGAAGAGAAACCGCTAGATAACAGTGGCACTGAGTCTGGTTTTTCACAGAATCGCCGTGCTGTTTTAGTTTACTAATCGTTTTATAAGACATCATGAATAGATTATTCGTAGTAGGTCTTTTCGTGGCAGGATGCGCACAAGCGCAGACTGCCACCGTCGTCGAACTCACCAGTTCTCCCGATCAAAAAATTGCTGCTCTCGAGCAAGTCCTCACTCAAAAAAACCGTGTTCAAGTTCAAATGCAGCAACATATTGATACGTTGCAGCAAGAGCTTAATGAACTACGTGGCTTGAGTGAAACTCACGAATACCGACTCAATCAGATTTTGCAGCGTCAAAGAGAGCTTTACCAAGAGCTTGACCGTTTATCCGGTAAATTGACGTCGGCACAAACAGCACCCTCTGTAAGCGTTGTCACTGCCCCCACTCTAGACACTGTCGCACTCTCTGAGAGTGAGGCTTATGACCGAGCATTAAGCTTAGTATTAAAGGGTAAGCAGTATGATAAGGCTATTGTTGAGTTCAAACAGTATCTAATCGATTTCCCACAATCAAGCTATGTGCCTAATGTACATTATTGGTTAGGACAATTGTTATTTACCAAGGCACAAAAGTCACAAGCAAAGATTCAGTTTGAATCACTAGTTAATAATTTCCCCGATTCAGGTAAGCGTGCGGACGCTTTAGTTAAGTTGGGACAAATTGAGCAGGACACGAATAACCCTGTTGAGGCTAAAAGCCTCTATAACAAAGTACTTAAACAATACCCTGAAAGCGGGGCAGCCCAAATAGCTCGTACTCGCCTAAAAGGGTTAAAATAGTCTTTGAACCAATGTTTTGAGCGAATTATCGGCTAAAATTGTCATAGTCGCTCGAAAAATTGTCAGTTAGTCAAAAAACTGAAAATATAGGTTGCGCTAAAATATTTAATCGTTATTATTAGCGCCCGTTGCAGAGGAGATGTTTTTACAACTCACTTGTAACTATAATGCGGGTCATTAGCTCAGTTGGTAGAGCAGTGGACTTTTAATCCATTGGTCGAAGGTTCAAATCCTTCATGACCCACCACTTCTCTTTACAGGGTCGTGAGCATTATAAGATTGTAGAACGAATGAGTTATTCATTCACAAGAGCGGGTCATTAGCTCAGTTGGTAGAGCAGTGGACTTTTAATCCATTGGTCGAAGGTTCAAATCCTTCATGACCCACCAATTTCTTAAAAGGGAATTGTCTGGAAATACAATCGCCATCAGTGTTAGAAAGGTTAGATACAAAGGGTCATTAGCTCAGTTGGTAGAGCAGTGGACTTTTAATCCATTGGTCGAAGGTTCAAATCCTTCATGACCCACCAATATCTATGATGTGGAAATGACAGCGTAGACATTGAATGCCGGTTAGGTCGAAGATTTAAATTCGTCATGACCACCAATGTATCGAGACTTGATTTTGCTGAAATTCGCAAATTATGTGCGGGTCATTAGCTCAGTTGGTAGAGCAGTGGACTTTTAATCCATTGGTCGAAGGTTCAAATCCTTCATGACCCACCAATTTTTATGATGTGGAAATCACAGCGTAGACATTGAATACC
>Ga0209395_1001298_pt1 | contig 35381 bp, 26 predicted proteins | sample GOMGulsemesocosm_3_FD_184635 | JGI IMG/M metagenome (GOLD analysis project Ga0209395, IMG submission 184635) | Methane-oxidizing microbial communities from mesocosms in the Gulf of Mexico - GOM9D Gulf of Mexico (SPAdes) (version 2) | ecosystem: Environmental > Aquatic > Marine > Cold seeps...
TAAGTGTATTTACCAATCTTTTCCTAATACCATCTTCATCTTCTACACATAAAACTGTATAATCTTTTAACTGTGTAAATAAGGTTTCATTCATATTTTTGCCCTTAGAATTATTTCAAAAACTGCGCCGTTGTCTTCATTTCTAACATTTAATTGTCCGTTCATATTCTTTTCAATAATCATTTTTGACATGTATAGCCCCAATCCAGTACCTTTTGAAGAACTTTTTGTTGTAAAATAAGGTTCGAAAATAATATTAATATTTTCTTCTGTTATACCGCCTGCATTGTCTTTTATTGTAATGTAGACGTAATTATCTGTTTGTTTAGTACTTAGATTTATTCTTGGGTCATTAACATTCTTATCTTCAAAAACATCTCTGCTATTAAGCAAAAGATTTAAAATAACTTGTGAAAACTCCCTTGGATAACCATTGATAACAGTTTTTTTATCAAAAGATATATCAATAGCTATTCCATAATCATTTAATGAGGCTTGAACAATACTTAAGGCATTTGTACAAGCATCTTGTAGTATAAAATCTTCTTTTTCTTTACTTGGTTTAAAAAAGTTTTTAAAATCATCAATGGTATTTGACATATAATTTAATAATTGGTCAGATTCTTTAATACCCTCAATCACCAGCTTTTCGTCAAGTTTTTTAAATTTTATTGCTGTTTCTAGTTCCATTAAAATACCAGATACTTCACTTAAGGGTTGTCTCCATTGGTGTGCAATCATTGATATCATTGTACCCAATCTTGCAAGTCTTGATTGATGCAACATGGCTCTGTCTTTTTTCTGTGCTTCTTCTATTCCAATTTTTATCTTTCTGTGTAAATTGGCATTTAACATTTTTAGTTTTTCTTCTTTTCGTTTAACATTTTTTTGATAGTCTTGGAAGGTTTGTGCAATTTTTCTTGACATTAGCACAGATAATAAAGCAATCATAAGTGTAATTAGAAGAGATACCATTACTACATATTGTATGTATTTTTTTATTCTTTTTTCAAGTTTATTTTTATTAATTAAGATGGAATTTTGTATATCATCAACATATAAACCAGCCTCCAATATCCAATTCCACTTTTCAAAAGCCTGTACATAAGAAATCTTATTTGAAAATTTTGTTTCTTTTTCTTTAGGCCAAAAAGATTTTACATAAGAACCTGCATCAGAATCCAAAGCAGCATCTACAATCATTTGAACAGGAAATTCTTTATTATAGGAAAGATCTTTTTGGTTTTGTCCAATTTTGTCTTTTCTAAAGGCATCTGCTAATAATACATGATTATTATCATATACAACAAAATGTCCTTTTTGTTCAAAACGAATGCTAGAAATAAAAGATAAAGATACTTTTTTAATAAAATCAATGTCTTTTTGAATATTTTCAATATTTCCTATAATCCAATTAAGTTTTGGTAAATAACGTATAAATACAATTTTATTTGAGTATTCAAATTGTATTAGTTTTCCTTCTTCAAAAAATAAATAGTTTTCAAAAAATTTATCATCAATTTTAAATTCTCTTTTAATATCTTTATTTTTTGCTTGAATTAATTTATTTTTTGCAATATCAAAAGCAAAAAAGTAATTGTCATTTGAAATTTTTGAATTGATTAAATTACTTAAAATATCTTCTTGCAAACTGCTATGTACCTCAGAATTCAAATCTTTATAGAGTTGATTTAATTGTGTACTTAATAAGACCGTACGTTTAATTACTTTTTCAATGGCTGCATTTGTATAAAGTTGTTCTTGTGTAGTTATATATGAGATAACGGTATTAAGTTGATTTTTAATTAGAGCTTTTTGTTTGGTATTAAATTCTTTTTCTATACGCGCACTTTCTTCTGCAAAGTACTCGTTTTGGTTATTTATAAATAAATAAATAGTAAAAATGGTTACAAAAATTACCGCAATAATAGGGGAATATATAATAAGTTTTGGTAGGTTTTTTTCTTTGAACATGAAAGAATTGTACCATTATATTTTCATAATTTATATATAAAAGAGAAAAATAAATGTATTTAGCTGAATTTTATTATTTGTATTTTTTAAGTAAATAACTCACTTTTAGCTCACTTGCATTGGTTAGACTTAAGAAGTTAAAAATTAAAGGAGACGACGTGAAAAAAATTATTCTTGCTTTATTTGTGTTTTTATCATCTATTGCATTCTCTGCAACCCCACAAGTTGGTGGAACATTAGTATTTGGACGAGGTGGTGATACTACTTCTATGGATCCTTCACATGTAACGGATGGTGAAAGTTTTTATGCGGCAACTGCTGTATATGATACATTGGTACAGTTTAAATATGGAAGTACTGAAATTGAACCAGGTTTGGCTACCTCTTGGGATATTTCATCTGATGGTTTAGAATATGTATTCCATTTAAGAAAAGGTGTTTATTTCGCAAAAACTAAATTTTTCAAAGAAAAATCAGAATTTACATCTGCTGATGTTGTATTTTCATTAAAAAGACAATTTGATAAATCTCATCCTTTTAATAAAATTGGTGGAGCATTTAAATATTGGTCTGCAATGGACATGAGTAATATTGTAAAAGATATTGTTGCGCTTGATAAATATACTGTTAAATTTACATTAAAGAAAAAAGAAGCTCCGTTTATTGCTAACTTAGGTATGGAATTTGCTTCAATTTTATCTAATGATTATGCAAACATGTTAATGAAAAAGAACAAAACAGGAGATTTAGGTAAAAAACCTGTTGGAACTGGACCATTTGTATTTGTTAAGTGGGTAAAAGATGACAAAATCATTTATACTGCTAATAAAAACTATTGGAATGGTAGACCTTATTTAAATAAATTAATTTTCAAAGTAATTACTAATAATGCTGTTAGAGCTGCTGAATTAAAAGCAGGTTCTATTCACATGATGGATTTCCCAAATCCTGCTGAAGTAGCTGGATTAGAAGCACATGAAAATATTAAAATTATTAGACAAGAAGGATTAAATGTTGGTTATTTAGCGTTTAATACGGAAAGAAAACCTTTTGATAATAAATTAGTAAGACAAGCTATCTCTCATGCTATTAATATGGACGGTATTGTAAAGTCAGTTTACGAAGGACTAGGAAAAGTTGCTACGAATCCACTTCCTCCTACAATGTGGTCTTACAATAAAAACCTTAAAGGGTATGAGTACAGTATTGAAAAATCAAAAGCTTTATTAAAAGAAGCTGGTTTTGAAAATGGTTTCGAAACGAATATTTGGGCTATGCCAGTTCCAAGACCTTATAATCCAAATGGAAGAAAAGTTGCTGAAGCTATGCAAGCTGATTTAGCAAAAGTAGGAATCAAAGTTAAAATTGTTTCTTATGACTGGGGAACGTATCTTAAAAAATCTGCAAATGGTGAACACGATATGGTTCTTCTAGGATGGACTGGGGATAATGGTGATCCAGATAACTTCTTAAATGTATTATTATCTAAGCATGCTGCTATGGTTAAACCTGCACAAAACAGAGCTTTCTGGAAAAATGATGAGTTTACTGCTTTATTAGATGAAGCAAAAGAAATTACAGATCCTGCTAAAAGAGCTGCTTTATATGAAAAAGCACAAGTTATTTTTGAAGAAGAAGCACCTTGGAAACCAGTTGCACATTCAATTGTGGTTGAACCTATGTTGAAAAAAGTTCATGGCTTCAAATTAGATCCTCTTGGAAAAAGAAGATTTAAAGAAGTTTGGTTGTCAAAGTAAAAGAGTAAAATTTAGGTAGAAGTATTCTTCTGCCTATTTTTTTGTCTAATTTTTATATAAAACGCTGTTAAAAGTACAATTTAGAAGATTTTAGTTTTAGTGGCGTAGATAAGAGGAGTATTTTTGTTAAGTTATATTATAAAAAGATTATTGTGGGCAATCCCTACTTTATTAGGGGTATCATTATTGGTATTTTCAATGGTACACATGGCACCAGGAGATCCTGCATTGGTTATGTTGGGTGAACATGCAAGTGCGCAAAGTGTTGCAGAGTTGCGTGAGCAACTAGGACTTGATAAACCGCTTTATGAGCAATATATCATGTTTGTTTCTAATGCGGTTCAAGGAGATTTCGGAATTTCTATGGCCTCAGGAGAACCTGTAATTGATGAATTTATGGAGCGTTTTCCTGCTACAGTTGAGCTTGCTGTTTTTGCTATGTTTTTTGCAGTTATTGCAGGATTATTCGCAGGTATTATTTCCGCAGTAAAGAGATACTCTATTTTTGATTATGCAGCTATGTCAACAGCACTTGCTGGTGTTTCAATGCCTGTATTTTGGTTGGGGTTAATGTTGATTTACTTTTTCTCAGTTGAACTTGCTTGGTTGCCAGTTTCTGGTCGTTTAGGATATGAGTTTGATATTGAAGGACCTACTGGATTATATTTAGTAGATTCATTATTAGTAAAAGATTACGATGCTTTCTGGGATGCTTTTAAACATTTAATCTTGCCTGCTATTGCTTTAGGAACTATTCCTATGGCTATTGTTGCAAGAATGACAAGAGCTTCTATGATTGAAGTAATGAAAGAAGAATATATTAGAACAGCACGTGCTAAAGGATGCTCAAGAATGCAAGTCATTATGGTACATGCTTTAAAAAATGCACTTTTACCAGTACTTACTGTTATTGGTTTAATGGTTGGAACACTTTTTGCAGGGGCAATTTTAACAGAAACAACATTTTCATGGCCTGGAATTGGTAAGTGGTTAATTAATGCGGTTAATCAAAGAGATTTTCCAATTATTCAATCTACTACTTTGATTATTGCTTCTATGTTTGTAATTGTAAATTTAATTGTTGATGTGCTTTATGCCGTTGTTAACCCAAGAATAAGGCTGTCATAATGAATGAAGAAAATAAAATATTAGAATTTTACAAACAATTTAGAAAAAACAAATCGGCACTGATTGGTTTATACATAGTACTTATATTAATATCATGTGCATTATTTGCACCTTTTATAGCACCTTATGATCCTTTAATTCAAAATCTTGATAACAGATTAATTCCTCCTATGTGGAATGAACTAGGTAGTACTGCACATATTTTAGGAACAGATGACTTTGGAAGAGATTTATTTTCAAGAGTAGTATATGGAGCGCGAATCTCTTTAATGATTGGTGTGATTTCTGTTAGTATTTCTTTGGTATTTGGATTATTAATGGGAGCAACGGCTGGATATTTTGGAGGAATGGTAGACATTATTATTATGAGAATAGTTGATATTATGTTATCTATTCCTGCTATTTTATTAGCCATTGTTATTGTATCTATTTTGGGACCTGATTTAATGAATGCAATGATTGCAATTGGTATTGTTGGAATTCCAACATTTGCTAGAATTGTAAGAGCTTCAGTATTGGCTGAAAAAGAGAAAGAATATGTAATTGCTAGTAAAATTAATGGTTCAAGCTCTTTTAGATTAATAACAAAAGTTGTTTTGCCAAACTGTACGACACCTATTATTGTACAAGCTACTATGGGTTTTGCCTCAGCTGTATTAGAAGCAGCAGGTCTTTCGTTCTTAGGTCTTGGTGCTCAACCTCCAACACCTGAATGGGGAGCTATGTTGGCTGATTCTTTACAATTTATTACTACTGCTTCATGGATGATTGTTTATCCAGGTCTTGCAATATTTTTAACTGTTATGGGCTTTAATTTAGTTGGTGATGGTTTAATGGATGTATTAGATCCTAAAATGAAGGACAGATAATGTTATTAAGTGTAAATAATTTAAAAACACAGTTTTTCTCTGAAAAAGGGGTTAATACAGCAGTTGATAGTATTTCTTTTAATTTAGAAGAAGGCAAAACACTTTGTATTGTAGGTGAAAGTGGAAGTGGTAAATCAATGACTTCTTTATCAATTATGGGTTTAGTTGAAGAACCTGGAAAAGTAACTGCGGGTGAAATTGTATTTGAAGGTAAGGATTTACTTAAAAAAAGTGATGATGAAATGAGAAAAATTAGGGGAAAAGACATCGCAATGATTTTCCAAGAACCTATGACTTCTTTGAATCCTTCTTATACGGTTGGTTATCAAATTGATGAAGTCTTACAACTTCATCAAAAAGAGTTGAATAAAACTGAGCGTAAAGAAAAAGTTATTGAGCTGTTTGAGCTTGTTGGAATTCCAATGGCTAGAGATAAATATAATGAATATCCTTTCAAATTAAGTGGTGGACAACGACAACGCGTTATGATTGCAATGTCTATGGCTTGTGAGCCCAAACTATTAATAGCAGATGAACCAACAACTGCTTTAGATGTTACTATTCAAGCACAAGTTTTGGAGTTAATGAATGATTTAAAAAGAAAAAAAGGTACATCAATTTTATTTATTACCCATGATTTAGCAGTTGTTGCGCAAATGGCAGATGAAGTAATTGTAATGTATAGAGGTCACGTGGTGGAACAAGCAAGTGTAAAAGAATTGTTTGAAAATCCAAAACATCCTTATACCAAAGCGCTATTAAATTCAATTCCAACACCTGGAAAAGTAAAAAGAAAATCAAGACTGGATACAGTGGATGAAAATGTTAATTATTTAGATTTTCCAAAGGAAATAAGATGAGTACAGAAAAAATATTTGAAGTTAAAAATTTGGAAAAGACGTATTCAATTTCTAAGGGGCTATTTTCTGCTCCAACCTTAATAAATGCAGTAAATGATATTTCTTTTGATGTTTATAAAGGTGAAACGTACTCTATTGTAGGTGAGAGTGGGTGTGGAAAATCAACTACGGCTAAGTTACTTTTAAATATTGAGCAGCCAAGTAGCGGACAGATATTTTTTAAGGGAAAAGATATTTCAAGTTTTAATGATGAAGAGTGGAAAGAATATAGAAAAAAAGTACAAATTATTTTTCAAGACCCTTATTCTTCTTTAAATCCAAGATGGACAGTAGGGAAAATTATTGCCGAGCCCTTAGAGTTAAATACCTCACTTAGTAAAAAAGAAATAGTAACAGAAGTCTACGAAATAATGAAAAGAGTAGGGCTTGAAAAAGACTGGTATGACAGATATCCTCACCAGTTTTCAGGAGGCCAGCGTCAGCGAATAGGAATAGCAAGAGCCTTAGTATTAAAACCAGAAGTGATTGTTTGTGATGAGCCAGTGTCTGCTTTAGATGTATCTATTCAAGCACAAGTTCTTAATTTGCTTCTTGATTTACAAGAAGAATTCTCTTTAACCTATGTTTTCATTTCTCATGATTTATCTGTGGTCGAACACATTTCAGATAGAATTATGGTTATGTATTTTGGAGATGTAGTTGAATTATCTAGTGTAGATGAATTATTTTCTAATCCCAAAGCGGATTATACAAAACGATTATTAGGAGCGATCCCAACAATATGAGAGAATTATATAAAGACCACTTAAGTAAAATATTATGCGTACTTGATCAAACAATGCAAGAAAATGATTACGATGAAATTGTATTGTATTCAGGAGAAGCAAAAACAATTTACTTAGATGATAATAGATATCCTTATAAAGTATATACAAATTTTAAATACTTTCTTCCAGTGCTTAAAAATCCACACTCTTTTATTCGATATAAAAGAGGTGAAAAACCAGAATTAATTGTATTCCAAAAAGTTGATTATTGGGACTCTCAGCCCAAAGAATTACAAGGTGAGTGGACAGAATTTTTTAATATTACGTATTATAATTCTTTAGATGATATGCAAAAAGTTCTACCAACAAATCTTAAAAATACTGCTTTTTTAGGAGAAGAAATAAATCGTTTTGAAAATTTTTCTTTTAAATCCTTGAACGATTATGCTTTGATTCATGTTCTTCATTTTTCTCGTACTATTAAAAGCGCTTATGAAGTAGAATGTATGCGTAGAGCAAACAGTCTTGCTTCAAGAGCACATATTGCAGCAAGAACCGCTTTTTTAGAAGGAAAAAGTGAATTAGAAACGCACTTAGTATATTTAAAAGCCTTGTCGTATAAAGAAGAAGAAGTACCTTATACTAATATTGTTGCTTTTGATGAAAGTGCTGCAATTTTACATTATGTTGATTATAAAACACATGAGTATGAAGCTAAGTCTTTTCTTTTAGATGCAGGAGCATCTTATAGAGGATATCATGCTGATATTACAAGAACACATGTAAAAGAAGGACATGAATCTTTTAAAGATTTAATACAAGCCGTTGATGCTTCTTGTTTAAATATTATTTCAAAAATTAAAACAAATATGAATTATGAAGTACTTCAAGAACAAATGCATTTAGATACTGCAGAAATTCTTGCTGAATTTAAGTTCATGAATATAAGTGCAGATGAAATTTATGAAAAAGAGTATACGAAACTTTTCTCTCCTGCTGGAGTGGGACATTATATTGGTTTACAAGTGCATGATATTGGAAATACAATAAGTGACAAATATGGGAAAGCACATACGATGTCAAAAAAACATCCTTTTTTACGCTTAAATAAAAATATAGAAGAAAACAATGTTTTTACTATTGAGCCAGGTGTTTACGTTATTGATCAGCTTTTAAAAAATCATCTTGGAAAAAAAGAGTTTAACTGGGATGTTATTTCTCACTTCAGATCTTATGGAGGAGCTCGTGTTGAAGACTCTGTATATATTAATAAAAATGAAGTTGAAAATATCACACGTCCTTACTTACCTTAAATAAGCAGAGTCTTTAATGGCTCTGAATTAAATATTAATGTATCTAATTCTCATATTTTACTATTGAATAATGTAAAAGAATATTAAAATATACCTTGTTTTAATGCATGCAATAAATAGCGCACCTTTTCAAATTATCACTTATCTTCTTATTCGTTCATTTATGCCTGCTTTAAAATAATGTATAAACAATATCTTTTTATACATGAAACCTTAGCCATATAGGCACAGATAAAACTATCTAAAATGAAAAAACAGAAAATATTTTATTAATTCTTACTATAAGTAGAGAGAATAAGGTTCTGAATTTAAATTGATATAATTTAAATTATTATTATAATTGCTTTAAATGGAAGTATTACATGTAAAAGTAAATTTAACAAAGATATTACTTTTACTATAATTATAAGACTTCAAGGAAAATATATGAAACCATTATCTTTAATTATTTTGTTTTTACACGTATTTTTTGTAAATATTTTATTCTCAAGTACGCAAACTATAGTTAATATCAATCCTGCTTTTTCTAATAATACTTCACCAAAAAACAATACTATTAAAAAAAGTGTGAATATAGCTCTAAAGAAGGGAAGAGACCCTTTTGTTATTTCAGATAGTTATTTAAAAGGAATAGAATATGATTTGCTTGAATTAATTCTTTCTAAAAGTAATATTGAAATTAATTCTTATTCGATGATGGATTTTAAAACATTAAATAATGGCTTTAAGAAGAAAAAACTTGATGTATTGGTTTCTGTAAAAGAAATAAATTCAAAGTATCATTACTCTGATGATTTTTCTATTTATACGAATGTTGCAATAACAAGGAAAGAAGATAATATTAAGATTAATTCAATTAGTGATCTAAAAAATAAAAAAATTATGGCTTTTGAAGGCGCCTCTGTAGATTTATCTCGTGAGTATAGAAACCTTTTTTCCAAAAAAAACAATACGCATGGATATAACGAAACTGGAATACAAAAGAAGCAAGTTGAAACTTTATTAGAGGGCAGAACAGATGTGCTAGTAATGGACATCAATATTTTTAAATGGAATTTGAAAATGTTAAGTACCAAAACTATAAATGAATTTACCATTGATTATATTTTTAACCCAAATAACGATTTTAAAGTGGCTTTTAAAGACATAAACTTAAGAGATGTTTTTAATAAAAATTTGAAAAAAATAAAAGAAACAGGTGAGTACAACAAAATAATTGACAATTATACTAAATATGATATTAATGCAAAAGTGACTATTAATACTCTTATTGCTTCTCTTGTTTCAAAGAGTATGTTTAATAATGATATTAAAGAAGTACACAATATTATAGGAGTTTTATCTTCTTTAGACTACATAAAAAAAATAGAAGTTTTTACAGATGAATTATTGGCTTATTCAAGCCCCTTTTCTTATAAAAATTTTATGGCACATGATGTTTACCACACTCATATGAATATACCAAAAAAAATTGGATATATAAAAGTCTATTTTAATGAAAAAAGTTTGATTAAAGCATCTAATGAACTTTCATTAATTCCAAGCATTTCTTTATTTGAGAAGCTTAATTCTTTTGTTGATATTAAAAAAATCTATGAAAAATTTAACTATTTAAAACAATCCTTGGTTTTTACTAAAAAAGAAAAAGAGTTTATTAAAACGCATCCTTTTATCCGATTCTCTGAAGTAAACTGGAAACCTTTATCAATCGTTGATAATAAAAAGTTTGAAGGTTTGATTGCAGATTATATGAAAATAGTGGAAACTAAAACAGGTATTTCTTTTAAATATATAGCTTATAAATCTTGGAGTGACATTCTACTCGCTTTTGATGAAAAAAAACTGGATTTTATTCCCAGCGTTCCTAATAATAAAATATATAATGACTTAGGCTTACGTACAAAAGCATATGAAAAATTCCATTTCTCAGTGGTAATGAACAAAGAAGGCAGTTTTTTAAGTAAGTTATCTGATTTAAAAGGAAAGGTAGTTGCAATTCCTACTTTTTATACTTCTTATAAGCATATTAAAAAATATTATCCCAATATTAAAGTGCTTTCAACAAAAAATATCAAAAGTGCATTGGCCTTAGTTTCAAATGGTACAGCAGATGCTTTTGTTGGGCATGAAGCCATATCTGCATATTATATTAAAAACTTCTTCCCTGAGCTTAAGATTGTTGGAATAACAAATGAAAAGTTCATGCATTATTTTTTAATACAAAAAGAACATCGTATTTTTGTAAATATAGTTAATAAAGTATTGAATAATATTTCTTACGAAGAAAAAGAAAAGATAAGAGATAAATGGATAAAAAACAAAATCAATACAGCCCTTGACTATAGAATAATATATCAAATAGTATTCATATTTTTATTAATATTATTTATTAGTTTATATTTTATTACGAAACTAAGAACAGCCAATTTATTAATTAAGGAACAAAAGAATAATTTTGAAACTCTTTTTAGAGATACAACAGATGGTTTACTTTTGTATAAGTATGGAAAGATTATTGATTGTAATTCTGCTGCATTGGCTTTACTTAAATATACAAATAAAGCTGATTTTTTGAATTTATCCTTTGAATCCCTTTCTCCTGCTCTACAACCCAATGGAAAGAATTCAAAAGAAGGATTTAGACTTTTGATAAAAGAATGTTTTATGAAAGGGAATAATAACTTTGAATGGGTACATTTAAAATCAACAGGTGAGCATTGTTGGTTAGATATCGTTTTAACAAAAATCATGATTGACAAAGAATATGTAATTCATTGTGTATGGAGAGATATAGGAGATAAAAAATTCTTAGAAGCAAAAATAAAACGAAGAAGTGATGAGTTAGAAGAAAAAAATATTGAATTAAACAATACCAATGAAGATATTAAAAAAATGCAGTTGCAGTTAGTTGATGCCGAAAAAATGGCTTCTCTTGGCTCATTAGTAGCAGGAGTATCACACGAAATCAATACTCCTATTGGTATAGGTTTAACCTCTGTTAGTTATTTTGTAGAAATGAGTGCGTCAATTAAAGAAAGATACAAAAATGATTTAATGACACAAGAAGCTTTTGAAGACTTTTTATCTACTTCAGAAGAATTATCAAGCTTAATATATAAAAATCTAAAAAAAGCAGCTGTTTTGATTAAATCCTTTAAAACGGTAGCCGTTGATCAAAGCAGCGAAGAAAAAAGGGAGTTTTATTTTAAAGAATATATAGATGAAATCTTAAACAGTATTCATCCTTTTACAAAAAAAACAAATATTCTTATTGACTTATCTTGTGATGAAAAACTAAAAGTGAATTCTTATCCAGGCCCTTTTTCTCAAGTTATTACTAATTTAATTATGAACTCTATTATTCACGGCTTTGATGAGAAAGAAAAAGGCTTAGTTATCATTGATATTAAAGAAAAAAACGAACAAATACATATCGTATTTAAAGACAATGGAAAAGGAATAAAAAAAGAAAACATAGGAAAAATATTTGATCCTTTTTTTACTACGAATAGAGAAAATGGGGGAAGTGGTTTGGGCTTGAATATTATTTACAATATCATAACGAAAACACTAAATGGATCAATTACGTGCAAAAGCATTGAAAAAGAGGGCGTATCATTTGAAATTTTACTTAATATTTAAACAAAGATTATATAAAAAATTAATATAAAAAATGTGTAGTATATTTATAATTACTTGCATTATAATAATAAAGTATTTAATGGTTTAAAAGAATAAAGGAAAATGATGAGTAGTTTTTTAAAAATAGCCATGGGCATAGTTGCTTTTGTAAGCTTGTCTTTTTCTGAAACAAAAAATCAAATAAGTCAAAATAATAAAGATATATTAACAAAAGAAGAACGTAAGTATTTTAAGACAAATGCATCATTAAGTGTAGCTGTTTTAGGTTCTTGGAAAAATGTATCCTTCTATAATAAAAAAAATAAATTGGTTGGCTTTAACATTGATTTGATAAATCAAATGAATAAAAACCTTGGTATTAATCTAAGTCCCAAAGTTTTTCCTTCTTGGACTGAAGCTTTTACTAGTGTTAAAAATACCAGTACAGATGCGATAATGTCTCTTTCTTGGTCAAAAGAAAGAGAAAAATACTTTAGATATTCAAAAGCCTATTCTTTTTACCCACATGACCTTATTGTACGGAAAAATAATACAGATATTCTGTCTTTAAAAGATTTAAAGCATAAACGAGTAGGCGTAAATAAAAATAGTATTACTATTAATGCATTAAAAAGGTTGTCTCCTTTAAGTGAAATTATACAAAGTGAAAAAGAGATTGATACCTTAGAAAAAATATCAAAAAATGAACTTGATGCTGGAATTTTTGGAGAGGTAAGGCAAGTTTTTTTAAATAAATATAACTTGAAAATATCAAAAAAAGTGTTTATAAAAGAAGGAAACTTATATATTGGAAGCTCTAAGAAAGATAAAATAATTTCTTCAATCATAAATAAAGGTCTTAACTCAATCTCAAAAGATCAAATGGAAATTATAAAACGAAAATGGTTGAAAGAAGAACAAAATAAATCTATCTTTACAAAAGAAGAATTAACTTATATTGAGAATTCCTCAAAGATTAAAATTGGTATTACAAATTGGAGACCCTTTCTTTTTGTTGAAAATGAAAAAATACTAGGGCCAGTAGGAGAGTTATTAATAAAAGCCTTTGAAATTTCTGGTTTAGAATATAGCCTTCACGTTAATGCGTGGAATGAAATTATGAAGAGTTTCAAAAAAGGGGAAGTTGATTTAATTCCCAATGCCTATTATCTTAAAAGTAGAGAAGAGTTTGCTTTGTTTTCAGAACCTTACTTAAATATAAAAGAATATATTTATATAAAACAAAGCGCTAGTAAAATCAATGGGTTTGAAGACTTAAAAAACAAAAGAGTAGCTATTGTTAAGGGGTATACGAGTATCAAAGAATTGCAAAAACTTTATAAAGATATTGAAATTATTGAAAGTGCAGATGTAGAGGATTCTATTATCAAACTCCTAAAAGACGAGGTTGATGCTTTATTTGATAGTCAAATAGCCATAGAATACAAGTTGAAAAAACTAGGAATTAAAGATTTAGTAACTATTCCGCAAGAAGATATAAAAGAGAATTCTTTGCATTATTTATTCCAAAAAAAAGACTCTATTCTAAGAAATATTTTACAAAAGTCTTTATTGTCTATTGACGCTCATGATAAAAATGCGATTATTTCAAAATGGAGAAATTTAGCAAAAATTAAAGAAGAGGTAAGTATTGCCTTTTTATCTAACAATGAGCCTTATACCATAGGAAAAGAATATTTAAAAGGAATAGAATATGATTTACTTAAAAAAATTTTAGACAAGATTGGAGTGAATATTTCAAAAAGTAAATTTTTTTCTCAAAATAATATGAAGAATGTATTAAGAAAAAATGACAACATTGATATAGCGGTAGGTGTGAAAGAAAAGCAGGATAATTTTTATTATTCAAAAGATTTCATCTCTTTGCAAAATGTTGTTGTTTCTAGAGTTAAAGATAATTTTTTTATTAATAAAGTAAAAGACTTAGAAGAAAAAAAGATAATTGCATTTGGAGATGCTTATAAATACTTGGGCCCATGGTACAATAAAAAATTCAACCTAGCGAATCGAGACCTTAATTATTCAGAAATGTTCAAATATGAAAATATGGTAAAAAGTTTTTTAAATAAAGAAGTAGAATTAATTATACTAGACAAAAATATATTTTCTTGGTATCTAAAGAAACTTTCTAGTAATTCTATAAATGAATATAAATTTGATTATATTTTTCCTGAAAAAAATACCTACAAGGTAGCTTTTAGAAGTGAAAATTTACGCAATATTTTTAATGACAAGTTAAAAATTATAAAAGAAAATGGCGAATATAAAGACGTTTTTTTTGATTATATTAAGAGTAATATTCACGGAAAAATACAAATCAATGCGCTTCTAGCTTCTTTAGTATCAAAAAGTATTTTTGATAGTAATTTTAAAGAAGTAGAAAAAATAGTTACTCTTTTTTCTAAACTTCCTTTTATTAATAAAATTGAAGTATTTGACAGTGAAGAAGATAAAATAATCTTTTCCTCTTCAAAGAAAATACTTAAAAACTTTTTTCAACAAGACAGTTATTATTTGAATAATGGAATTCCAACAAAAGTTGCCTATTTAAAAGTTTATTTTAATGAAATAGAATTAAAAAAATACGCTACTTCTGATTTAATTCCTCCCCTGCATGCGTTTTTTAATTTTGACAGTTTTATTTATATTAATAATATTTATAAAAATTATAATTATATTAATAAGAAGGTTTTTTTCAGTCTTGAAGAAAAAAACTATATCAAGAATAATCCAACTATATATTTTTCTCAAACAGTTCTGAATCCTTTCTCTTCTTATACTAATAGTGTTTACACAGGTTTATTTTCTGATTATATGAAAATTATAGAAGAAAAAACGAAACTAAATTTTAAGTTTATTAAATCTGAAAATCAATATGCGTTATTTGAATACTTTAGAGAAGAGGCAATAGATTTAATTCCCTTATTAGGGGATAAGAATATAAAAAAACCATACTCAATTAAAACAGATACTATTACTAGTTTTAATTATGCGATTGTAACTGATTCTAGGGGTACTTTCTCAAATGATATCGAAGATATCCTTCCTAAGGTTATTGCACTTCCTATTGGTTCAGCTGCTTATACATATATAAAAAAGTATTACCCAAATACAGTTATTATAGAGACTGAAACTATTAAAGAAGCCTTATCTTTAGTTGCACAGAATAAGGCTTACGCGTTTATTGCTAGTTCTGAAGTTGCAATTTACTATATCCAAAATTATTTCCCAAAGCTAAAAATTGTGGGAATTACAGAAGAAAAAGCAGATTTCTATTTTTTACTTCAAGAAGAAAATGAAGTACTCCAAAGTATTATAAATAAAGTAATGCGAAGTATTTCAAGAAAAGAAAAAAAAGATATAAAAAACAAATGGATAAATACCGAAATTACTGTTGAAGTTGATAAAACAATCATTTATCAAATCCTATTCTTTTTCACTTTTGTTTTATTGATTGTTTTGTATTTTTTACAAAAGTTATCCTCTGCAAAGAAAAAAATCGAACAAACAAAAATAGAATTAGAAGTGCAAAAAGATTTTTTTGAGTCTTTATTTAATGGTACAACGGATGGCCTTTTAATTATTGAAGATGGAAAATTAATAAACTGTAACAATGCTTTATTAAAAATGTATAATATTAAAGATATAGACAGTTTAAAAAATGGAAAACCAGGTAGTTTAACTCCTTTAATGCAAAGTGACGGTACAAAATCCATAAGTATTTTCAATCAAAGTATGAATAAATGCATGAGAACTGGAAGTTCAAGTCATGAAATGCTTGTGTGGACAACAGAAAAAAAAGAATTTTGGATTCAAAATACACTTATTAAAATTTCTATAAACAACAAAAACTTGATTTATTCAATTGTAAGAGATATTACTTCAAGAAAGAAGCTAGAAAATGAAGTAAAACAAAGAGTTCAAGATTTTGAACGTGCGAATGAAGAATTAGAAGATTCAAATGAAGAACTACAAACAATGATTCAAAATTTAAAGAATACACAAGAGAAATTAATTGAATCAGAAAAAATGGCAAGTTTAGGTGGTTTGGTTGCGGGGGTTGCTCATGAAATTAATACACCTGTTGGGATTAGTTTAACAGGAATTTCACATTTTGAAGAAATAAGTAAAGAAATTAATGAACAATATAAGAAGGAGGAAATGAGCCAAGAATCTTTTGAAGAGTATTTATCTACTTCAGCTGATTTAAGCTCCCTAATTCATAAAAACTTATTAAAAGCTGCCCAATTAGTACGCTCGTTTAAACAAGTTGCAGTTGATCAAAGCAGTGAAGAAAAACGAACATTTAATGCTTCACAATACTGTAATGAAATTTTATTAAGCCTTCATTCTGTTACTAAAAAAACAAATATTAATATAATAGTTAATTCCAAAGACGATATGAAAATAAACTCTTATCCTGGCGCTTTTTCACAAATTCTTACGAATTTAATCATGAATTCAATTATCCATGGTTTTAAAGAAGCAGAAGTGGGAAGTATAATAATAAATTTAAAAAAAGAAAATGATAATCTTTATATCTCATATAAAGATAATGGAAAAGGCATTAAAAAAGAATATATTAATAAAATATTTGATCCTTTCTTCACTACAAATCGTGATAATGGTGGAAGTGGTTTGGGATTAAATATTATTTATAATATTGTAACTTCAAGATTAAAGGGTAAAATTACATGTAAAAGTATAGAAAAAGAAGGCGTGGAGTTTTTAATTGTATTGCCCTTGTAAATAAATTAAATTATATATTCAAGAGATATATAAAGTCCTTATTCCAAATTTTTTTATTTGAATTGTTTTTTTTAAAACAATTCTCGTAAAGACTGTTTTTTCTATAGAAGTTAGGGCTTAGCCGCAGAAGATAATAATTTTTTCTTAAAATATAAAGCTTGATAAATCCCATATAATTGTTGTTATCTAATTATTATTTTTGTTTTTTTTAGTATTCTTTATAAGCTATATCTACAATTTAAAAATCAATTTATTTTAATCTTACTTATAATATAATAATAAATAAAGATTTAAATTATTTAACGACTATTTTTCTGCAATTAATTATAGATTATTGTTGAAAAAACTATGGGAAAGGCTTAAAATGGCAAAAATGAATTTTTTTAAAAAAGAAGACGTTTTAGAAGGAAAAAAGGAAACCTGGAAAATCATTATTGCAGATGATGAAGCAGATGTTCATACTTTAACTAAAACGGTTTTAAAAAACTACATTTATAAAAATAAAACTATTGAGTTCATCTCTACTTATTCGGGAGCAGAAACGATAGAAAAAGTAAAACAGAACAATGATGTTGTTTTGATTTTGCTGGATGTAATTATGGAAAGTGATGATGCCGGACTTCAAGTAGTTAAAAAAATAAGAGACGAATTTGATAATCATTTAATTCAAATTGTTTTACGAACAGGACAAGCAGCAGATATTCCAGAAAATGAAGTCGTAATGAACTATGCAATTAATGATTATAAAGAAAAAACAGAGCTTACTTCTAAGAAATTAATAACTACTGTTACTACTGCAATACGATCTTACGAAAATATTCTGGATTTAGAAAAAACAAGAAATGAAATTGGAATGTTAAATTACGATTTAAAAAAACTAGTTGGATCTTTTGATAAAACTGTTATTGCTTCAAAAGTTGATGTAGAGGGTAAAATCACCTATGTTAGCAAGGCGTTTTGTAATGCTTTTGGCTATAGCGAAGATGAATTAATAGGTAGAACACATGATTTTCTTAGAGCAAAAGATCAAGATGAAGAAACCTTAGCTTCTCTAAAAAAGTCCTATACTGATAAAACACCTTGGATGGGGGAAGTAGTTTATATTACAAAAACAAAAGACATAATTTGGGCAAAAGTAAACCGTTTTCCTGAATACGATAATCATGAAGAATTTTTAAATTTTACAAATATCTTTGTAAATATCACCCATCAAAAAGAAGTTGAGAACTTAAATTATGAAGTAAATGGTTTATTATCAACCTTTGATGAACATGTAATTGCTTCAAAAACGGATAAAGATGGAAAAATATTATATGTTAGTGCTGCTTTTTGTAAAATATCTGAGTATACAAAAGATGAATTATTAGAAAGAAATCACAGTATCTTTAAATACAAAAATGTAAGCAATGAATTTTACGAAGAACTGTGGGAAACCATTGTAAAAGGCGAGGTATGGAGAGGTGAAATAAAAGACACAACAAAAGGTGGAAAAGACTATTGGATGTACGCAATTATTACGCCAGAATACAATATTAAAGGTGATTTTTTATGTTACACAGCAATTTCTCAAGATATTACGCCTCAAAAACACATCGAAGAAGCCAATAGAAAAATTGAAATTTTAAACTCTGAAATAGAAGAAACTCAAAAAGAAGTTGTTTTTAGAATGGGCTCTATTGGGGAATCAAGATCAAAAGAAACGGGAATGCATGTAAAACGGGTGGCAGAATATTCTAAATTACTTGCTAAATATTTAAATATGAATGAAAGTGAACAAGAGATATTAAAACTTGCAAGTCCTATGCATGATATTGGAAAGGTTGCAATTCCAGATGCTATTTTAAATAAACCAGGAAAGTTAAGCATAGAAGAGTTTGAAGTGATGAAAACACATGCTCAGCTGGGATTTGAGATGTTAAATACCTCAGATAGACGAATTTTAAAAGTTGCAGCCATTGTTGCTCATGAACATCAAGAAAAGTATGATGGTTCAGGTTATCCACAAGGTTTAAAAGGCGAAGAAATACATGTTTATGGACGAATTACTGCCCTAGCAGATGTATTTGATGCCTTAGGATCAAATAGGGTGTATAAAAAAGCTTGGAGTGACGAAAAAATATTTGAGATGTTTAAAAAAGAGAGGGGTGGACATTTTGACCCTATTTTAGTGGATATATTTTTTAAATACTTGCCTGAATTTTTAGAAATTAGAGATAGTTTAAAAGATGAAAATGAGAAGTAGATAAAGTACAAGTGGATTTATTTAAGCACTACTTAATTTATTTTACTTTATTATTACATAACAATAATCAACTAGCTTGATTAAAAGCAATAAGCTAAGGTTTAGCTTGGACATATAAGACTTTTACTTTTATGACTCGTGCTTCAAATTATTTGGAGTTTTTATGAAAAAAATACTACTGGCACTTCTGTGTGCAACTACGCTCATGTTTTCTACAACATTTTACTTTACGGCTATTCCTGATCAAGATGAGAGTAAATTAGAACTTAGATTTTCACTCTTGGCTAATTATCTTAGTAAAGAGTTAGATATTGAAGTGAAATTCATTCCTGTAAAGTCTTATAGTGCAAGCATTGCAGCATTTAGAAATAATCAAGTACAGCTTGCATGGTTTGGTGGATTATCAGGAGTTCGTGCAAGAATACTTGTTCCTGATTCTCTTGTAATAGCACAAGGGTATGAAGACCCGAATTTCAAAACTTATTTTATTGCTCATAAAAGCCTTAAGATAAAAAAATCTTCTGCTTTAAGTACAAAAATTACTAATCAAAGCTTTACTTTTGGATCTAAAGGTTCTACTTCTGGACGTTTAATGCCTGAGTATTTTCTAAGAGAGAATTTAAACAAAGCACCTTCTTCCATCTTTTCTAAAGTTGGATATTCAGGCTCTCATACTAAAACTATAGCATTGGTTCAAAGTGGAGCATATAAAGTTGGTGCAGTGAATTTTAAAGTTTGGGAAAGAGAATTATCACTTGGTAATATAGATTTATCAAAAGTAGATGTTATCTGGGAAACACCTACTTATCCTGATTATCAATTTACAGCAAGAGGAGATTTGGATGAAAAGTATGGAAAAGGTTTTACAAAAAAACTAGCAGCTGTACTTATTGATATAAAAGATAAAGATATACTTAATGCTTTTCCAAGAAAATCCTTTATAAAAGCAAAGAACAGCGATTTTGATGCTATTTTAGAAGTGGGTAAAAAAATAGGCCTTATTGATTAATGGCCTTTCTTTTAGAAGATGAAAATTTTTCGTATTCTAATACACTTGTATTAAAGAATATTAATTTAAAAATTAACAAGGGAGAGAAACTGGCGCTTTTGGGTAAAAGTGGTTCAGGTAAATCAAGCTTGTTAAAACATCTTTTTGAAAAACAAAAAAACAATGTTTCTTATATTCCTCAAGATTTATCTCTAATTAACAAATTAAGTGTTTTCCATAATATTTTTATGTCAAGATTAGATAATCATTCAAGTATCTATAATTTAATAAATTTATTCTTCCCTTTTAAAAAAGAGGTAAATGAAATAAAAATACTTTTAAAAGCCTTAGATTTGGAGGATAAAATTTTTGAAAATGTTTCAACCCTTTCAGGAGGGCAGAAACAAAGAGTTGCAATATTAAGAGCTAAATTTAATGCAAAAAGAATTTTATTAGCGGATGAACCCGTTTCTTCTTTGGATGAGTATTTAGCAAAAAAAGTTCTTGAAGATTTTTTTAATACTTATGATACTGTTATTTGTACGCTTCATAATGTTTCTTATGCTATTGAATATTTTGACAGAGTAATTGGTTTGAAAGATGGTGAAATTATTATAAATAAAGCCTGTAGTGAATTAAGTAATGATGACAGGAATACTTTATATTATGTTTGTGAGTAAAAACTTTAAAGTCACTTTCTTTTTTTGTCTCTTGGCTTTTATTTCTTTTTTATTTTCTGATTTTTCTATTTCTTCTTTAGAACCAATGTTAGAACTCAAGAAGTTCTTTTTTGCTTTATTTGAAATAAATATTTCGACTCTTCCTAGTTTATTTCCAGCTATTTTAAGAACGGTTTGCATTGCTGTTTTGGCATTATTCTTTTCGTCTTTTTTTGGATTTATTTTAGCTTTGTTTTATGAGAATGTATTTATACGTACTTTTTTATCTTTTATTAGAGCAATACATGAACTGTTTTGGGCTTTGATTTTTCTTCAAATCTTTGGACTTAATGTATTAACAGCACTTTTAGCGCTAATTTTACCTTTTTCTGCAATATTTGCGAAAGTGTATTTTGAAATCTTAGAAGAACACGATGTTTTTGATAAACAATTACGAGGAAAGAATATCCTTTCTTATTATTTTTACTCCAAAGTTCCAGATGCTTTTTCCCCTTTGTTATCTTATACTTTGTATCGTTTTGAATGTGCCTTGCGCTCCTCAGCAATTTTAGGTTTTGTGGGTATTACTACCTTGGGTTATTATTTATCTTCTTCTTTTAATCAAGCTTATTATAATGAGGTTTGGCTCTTACTTCTTATGTTTTATGCTCTAATTGCAAGTATTAAGTTATGGTTTAATAAGTACAGTTTTCTATTTATTTTCTTTTTTTCTTTTTATTATTTGGGTGATTTTGGTTCTTTGTCTTTTAGCAATTTGATAAGGTTTATAAGTGTTGATATTATTCCTTATCCTATAAAAGCATCCCTTTCTTTTGAAGATGGAAGTCTTTGGTTTTATCGTTTTTTTAGTAATGAAATAGTACCTGGTTTGTTTAACACTATTTTATTAACGCAAGTTGCTTTGGTATTAACAGGCGCAATGACCTTACTTGTGTTTCCTTTTATTTCCTATAAGTTTAGTAATATTTATGTGAGGTTTTTATCTCACATAGTATTGATTGTGTTTAGAAGTTCTCCTGAATATATTTTGGCGTATTTGTTTTTGCAAATATTTGGGCCTTCTTTTCTCCCAGCTGCTTTAGCGCTTATGTTACATAATGGTTCTATTCTTGCATTTTTAATTGGAAAACAAGCCAATGCTTTAGAATACAGACTGGATTTCTCATCTTCGAAAATATCCTTATATGCTTATGAAACCTTACCAAGGCTTTATTCTTCTTTTTTATCATTTTTATTTTACCGTTGGGAAATTATAATGAGAGAAAGTGCCATTTTAGGAATGCTTGGTTTGGCTACTTTGGGTTTTTTTATTGACTCCGCTATTGCAGATTTTAGATTGGATAAGATGATGATATTATTAATACTTACTGCTTTTTTAAATATTGTAATTGATAATATTTCAAAAAGAGTAAGCAGGTATTTAAAAAGTGATACAGAGATTAAAAGGTGTTATTAAAATAGTCTCTAGAGAGAATTAAGTGCATCTTCATCAAAAAAGTATGTTTTATGAGCTATTTTATTTAAAATCTTTTTACTAGCTAAATCCTTAAACAATTTAATCAGTGTTGGTTTTGAAACAGAAATCTTTTGCATGATTTCTAGATAAGAAGTAAAAAGTTGATTTTTTTCATCCAAGTTAGAAATCATATATTTAATAATTTCTACTTGTTTAGAATCGGTAATAGCAGAAATAGTTTTAATAACATTTATGTTTTTTCTAAGTTCTTTCTCTTGAATTTGTGGTAATAAAATATCATGTAAGGTATTTAATAACTCTTTTACATTAATGGGTTTAACAATGTAATGATCAATTTTAAGTTTAATAGCTTCTAATAAATATTTAGTATCCGTATGCGCAGTCGCAAGTATTGACGGTATAAAAATTTTTTTATTCTCTTTTAAGTCTTTTAAAAAATCAATACCATTTTCATTTTCTAAGAGAATATCGCAAATAATAATATCTATCGTGTAGCAATTAATTATTTCAAAGGCTTCTTTAGAAGTATTGACTGCATATACTTCTTTTGCAAAATCATCCAAAATATCTTTTGTGTGTTTTAATAAACTTTTATCGTCTTCTATATATAAAATATTAAACTGATTTAATATGTTTAAATTTCTATTCATCTTTTGCCTTTACTATTGGAATGGCCATAATAAAAAGTGCGCAGTCTTCAAAAATAGCTTTATTAATATTATAATAAACATTTTTGCACTTTATATTACCATTCATATGTTTTTCAATTATTTGTTTGGACATATACAATCCTATTCCTGTTCCCGCACTTTTATATTTAGTAGTGTAATAGGGGTCAAAAATATGAGGTAGGGCTTCTTGTTTTATTCCTCCACCATTATCGTATATTTTTATCACTATAAAATTGTTTTGACATTTTAATACGATTTTGATTAATTTATTGTTTGATTTGTTTTTTAATGCATCTTTTGAGTTAGAAATCATATTTAATAAGACATGGGAGAGTTCATTATAGAAACCAAAAGTAGATAAATCTTCTTTAATTATTAAATGTACTTCTATCTTTTCTTGATCTAAAATATACTTTGATAAACTAAGAGAGTGATTGATGCAGTCAGAAATTTTAAATATAGACTTTTCTTTATTAGGTTTAAAGTAGTTTTGAAAGTCTTCTAGGGTGTTTGACATATTTTGCGATAATAATATTGCATCGTTTACTTTTTCATCCATATACTCTTGGGTAAGTTTACCCAAGGACATTTTTACTTGAAAGGATTGAACAATCATTAAAATTGAACTTAGGGGTTGTCTCCATTGATGGGCAATATTAGAAATCATTTCTCCTAAAGAAGCTAATTTTGCCTGTTGGAACATAATAATATCTTTTTTCCTTGAGTTAAGAACTTCTGTTTTAACTTTATTAGCCAAAGAATCATTTAATTTAAGTAATTCTTTTGTTTTATCTTCAATTGCAGCTTCTAATATATAGTGTGAAACACGGAAGTTATTAATAATTATTATTGAGAGTAAAATACAAAACAAAAAAACCAAGAAAATGGATAAATTAAGAATATTACTTAGTATATTAAATACTTCTTGGGTGTTGATTTTTTCGTCAATGGCTAAATTTAAATCATAATTGGTCAAATTGGTTAAATAAATATTAATAGAATTTATATCAAAGTTGATTTTGTCAATAAGAAAAATGGCTTCTTCCTCATTTTTTTGTGAGAATAAAATATAGATAGTATTTATTTTTTTATTAATGAGTGCAATTTTTCTATCAATATTTTTAATAATATTATGCTGTAATTTTTCATTGTGCGTGCTACTTGGATTAAGTACAAGTGTTTTAATAAGCTCCGTAACAAAAAATGTGTCTTCGCTTTTACTTAAAGAGGTTTTTTTATAAGACAACCAGTTTTTATTAATAAGTTGTTGCCCTAAAACAATAACGTCTTTTGATTGTGAAATAGTAATATTATCATGCTGTACATCGTATAAGGTATCATAGATATTAATAGCAAAAGTATCTTTTATGGTTTCTAGTTTTATTATTGGCTTGGTTCTTTTCTCAAATAAAAAATCAAAATCATTTTTTAAAGCGTACATGGATATTTGAGATAAAACAATGATGCTGAACATTCCACCCGCAATAATAAAAATTAAAAAAGATGTTTTATACGAAAAGGGTATTTTTTCATAAAAGTTAAATATTTTTTTTATCTGCATTATTGTATTTCTTTAAAACTATTATTTTTATACTCATATAAGTATAAGTTGTTTTGTACTTGTGTGTCTTTGTAATCGTTTGGCAGACCATTTAAAAAACCTTTGGGTAAGTTTTTTAACTGTTCTAAAAAGCTTGTTCGTGTTATACTGCCATTAATATTTTGTAAGGCTTGAACAATAGCTTTCGCAGCAAGAAAACTCTCCAAGGATACAAAACCTAAGTCTTGTTTTGGAAAGTATTTTAGCATTAATTTTTTATATTCATTGATAACTGAAATATTTACACTTTCATAATAAGGTACCACAGAAGAAAAAAGTAAGTTTTCGCTTTCGTAGTTTAGTTCTTTTATCATTTCATTTGCATCTCCAAAAGAAATATTACAAAAAATTGTATCTTTAAATATAGGATCGTTTTTGGCTTTTTTAATAAATAAAGCATTTGCTTTATAAGCTCCAACCATAATAATAGCCTCTGGTTTTCCTTTTTTTATTTCATAAAAAGCATGTTTGATGGATAAGGTATTTCTTTTATACGTACCTTCTGAATTGAGTTTTAATTTTCTTTTCTCTAAAGCTTCTAATAAAGAGATATAGCCTTCTTCTCCATAATCATCATTTTGATAAAAAACAGCAATTTTACTTATCTTTTTCTTTTTGTATAAATACTGAACTAAATTCTCTATTTCTTCTTTATAAGAAGCTCGATAATTTACTATATTTGTTTTATACTCATCTCTTAAAAAAGAAGCTCCTGTAAAAGGTGCAATAAATGGAATGTTTTCTTTTTCCAAAATAGGTAAAATACTCTTAACCGTAGGTGTGCCTACAAAACCAAATAAAGAAAAAACATCATCTTCTTCAATTAATTGATTAAGGTTTTCTTTTGTTAACTCTGGTTCATATTTGTCATCATAAGTAATAAGTTGTATTTTTTTGTTTTTTAATAAATTATTATCATTTACATGAAAAAAATAAGAACTGGCTCCTGAATATACAGCAGAACCCCAAGCTTTCATGATTCCAGTTTGAGGTACTGATGCACCAAAAAGAATGATTTGATTATTATATACCTTGTCTCTAAGTGAAATATAAATTAAAAGAATAAAAACAATAAAAGCAAATAAATATTTAAACACGTATACCTCATTTTTATTAAATTATATCACACTTGAGCAAAAGGTAACACTTGTTTTTATTTTGGTAAAATATTATTAACTTTTTAAGTAAAACCGAAGTTAATACAGTTTAAAATAGGTAAATTATATTTTACCAAAAGGCAAAAAATGTATGAATATGTTTATTATACAAACAAAGAACTGGACTTTCCTCTCTCTTCTAATATTCTTGTAACAAATTCTTATAAAGAAATAGAAGACGAAGATTTTATCGTATCCAATTCAAAAGATATACATGCACAACAAATAGCTTTTGAAATTGATTATTACATTAATCATTCAAAAGACAGTATTGCAAAAAAAATTAAAAACATAGAAAAACTTTATGATATATCCGCTTCACGTTTTGATTTATCTAAAGAGATGTTATATAGCCAAGATGTAGCGAATAAAGTTTTATTGGTTTGTAGTGATGACGAAAAAAAGGAATTTTTAAAAAAATCCTTGCCCGATGAATTTGATTTATTTCATGTACCAGCAAAGATAATTAAAAAAATATCAGGACATATCGGAAATCTTACTGTAAGTGTTGATGATGATGGAAAAGATATTGAAATACATGTGGATCAAATTGTATGGTTTGATGCCTTACAAATTGCTTTAAATCAAAGTGGTACTCAAGATCCAAATGAGAGCTCGATTGATGATGTTCTAGCAAATTTACGAGAAAATATAAATTTTTATGAATATAAAAAATACACTATTTATGATAAAACAATTTGTCAATACGATGGAAGAAGAGAAGAAATATGTTCAAAGTGTGAAGATGTTTGTCCTACTGTTGCAATTACTAAAGATGATGCAAGTAAAACCTTGAGTTTTTCACAAATTGATTGTAAAGGCTGTGGAGGGTGTATTTCTGTATGTCCTTCTGGTGCGTTAGAATATGCCCCAAGCGGAAGAGATTCTATTTTTGAAATGGCAAAATTTTTTAAAGGACATATTCCATTAATTCTTCCAGAAATTATGGAGATTGATTCTTTAGATGTGCCTTTAAAAGAAAATGTACTTCCTTTTGTTATTGATGGTGAAAAGTTCTTACATGAAGGAACACTGCTTACCTTGCTTCAAGAATCTGGCTCTCAAGTTGTTTTTTATACTTCAATTCTTTCGAAAGGAACAAAAGATTCTATTTCTATTTTAAATCAAATTTATCAAAAAAAATATGGAGTAGATGCTGTTTTATTAGCAAGTACAAAAGAAGAATTAGCACTGGCTCTAAAAAAAGCTTCTATTGTAGAAGGTTCACGTTTTACTTTTAATGAAGACGATGGAAGAAAAAGAGAACTTTTTGCTATTAGACTTTCACATATTGTAGGAAGTGAAGATTTAGGAGAAGTAAAAACGGGAGAGCATGTTCATTATGGCCAAGTAAAAGTAAATGAAGCCAATTGTACTTTATGTTTGGTTTGTGTTGGCTCTTGTAATGTAGATGCGCTTCAAGCAGATGCCAGTGATAATACATTAAGAATTAATCCTTCTTTATGTACTTCCTGTGGGTATTGTGAAGTTTCCTGTCCTGAGAGTGATTGTTTAAGCATTGAACGTGATGTAATTAAATTACAACCTGCTTGGTTTAAAGAAAGCATTCTTGCTCAAGATAAACTTTTTGCTTGTGTTGAGTGTGGTGTTGATTTTGCAACGGTTAAATCAGTTGAAAAAATTGCTTCTATATTGGGGCCAAAATTTGCACACGACCCTGTTAAAGAGAAAAGCTTATACTGCTGTACTGACTGTAAACCAAAAATCATGATGCAAAATTTCTATGATAAAAATAAAGGAGCTGCACATGCAGGACAATAACAGTATTAATAAAGCGAGGTCGCTTTATTACAATTTATTTGCCAACTTTTTTGTGGCATCGAAAGACAGTACAAATTATTTTGAACTTTTATCTTTAATAAATACCTTAAAAGAAAATCCAATTGATAATAGTTCTGGAGAGGCATTAGAGAATATCTCTGTTTTATTAGATCCAAGTTCTAATATCACACTTTTACAAGAATTTGATGATTTATTTCATTCTCCTATGAATAAAAAAATAAGACAAACTGCTTCTTATTATGATGAAGGTGTTGAATCGGGTAAAAAAAGAGTTGAAATGATTCAATTTATTGCTAAAACAAAAATAAGAAGAGACGAAAAAGCCTATTTTGAATACGAAGATTCTATTGGTTTCATTTTTTCTGCTTTGGCTTTTTTAAGCAATGAAATTGCCCAAGGTCAAAAAGAATACGAAAATACAGTGCATTGTATTTTTGAATCAATTTTAAATGAATTTATAGATGATCTTGCAAAAGATATATATGAACATGAAAACGCCATAATTTATAAAGAACTTATGGTAGTTCTTCATTCTTTTTTAGAATTTGAACGCCTATACTTGGATGTCTCAATTCACATAAGAAAAGCAAAATTTAGAAAAGTAGCACCAAGTGAAAAAATCTTAAGTGAAGAAGAAATCAAAAGACGTGCACAAAATAAAGCCTTAAGAGAAAAAAATCCAAAAGAAGAGATAGAAGCAAAAGACATTGCTTATGATGTAGAAGTAGATATTTAAACTTCCAAATGGAGACTTTATAAAAAAAGTTATGCTTTTTTTATAAAGTCTCTAATAAGGGGCTTAATTTCTATAAGGAGGTCAGTCATGCAAAAAAGCAGAAGAGAGTTCGCAAAAACTGCTGCATTGATTACTGCTGGGGCTGCTGTTGCAAGTACCGCAGTTATGGCTGCTACAAGTAAGGATGCATCGGTTCAAGATGCTAACGATAATGGTGTTGTTGTAGGTAGTTCTAGAAAAAAAGAAATACTCTACAAAAAAACAGCGGCTTGGGAAGAATTCTACAAGTTCGCAAAATAGTACAGGAGAGAATGTATGTCAGCAAATACATATGAATCTCTAAATGCAAAAGTTGGAAGACGTTCATTTTTAAAAATGACGGCTGTGGCAAGTGCATTTGGAGTAACGAATTCTTTTGCTAGTACAAACGCAACAAGAGCAGCAACGCAAGAAGAGATTAAAAATCCTTTTCCTGGGTCCAAATTAGTGAAAACTATTTGTACCGCATGTTCAGTAGGGTGTGGAGTAGTAGCAGAAGTTCAAAATGGAGTGTGGGTAAGACAAGAAGTTGCCCAGGATCATCCAGTGTCACTTGGTGGTCACTGTTGTAAGGGTGCGGATATGATTGATATGGTTCGATCAGAAGTAAGATTGAAGCACCCAATGGTAAAACAAAATGGAAAATGGAAAAGAATTTCTTGGGATGAAGCAATGTCTGGCATTGCATCAAAACTTGAAAATCTTAGACAAACATCTGGACCTGATTCAACAATGTTTTTAGGATCAGCTAAATTTGGAACAGAGCAAGCGTATTATTTTAGAAAATTAGCTGCAATGTTTGGAACAAATAATATAGATCACCAAGCTAGAATTTGACATAGCTCAACAGTTGCCGGTGTGGCAAATACATGGGGTTATGGTGCTATGACAAATTCTTTAGGGGATATTCAAAACGCAAAAGCGATTATTATTTTTGGAGCAAATCCTGCGGTTAATCACCCAGTTGGATTCCAACATTTTTTAAAAGCAAAAGAAAGAAACAATGCAAAAATAATTGTAGTAGATCCTAGGTTTACTAAAACAGCTGCAAAAGCGGATTATTATGCACAAATTAGACCAGGAACTGATATTCCTTTTATGTATGGAATGTTAAACATCATTTTTAAAAATGGTTGGCATGATGAAGGTTTCATTAACGATCGTGTATATGGAATGAAAGATGTAATGAAAGAAGCTAAAAATTGGCCTCTTGATAGAGTTGCTGATGTTACAGGTGTTGATGCATCTTTAATTATGCAAATTACAAAACATTATGCTGCTAATTCTCCTGGAACATTAGTTTGGGCTATGGGATTAACACAACATTCAAATGGTTCATCAAATACCAGACTTGCTCCTATTTTGCAACTTGCATTAGGAAATTTAGGTATTGAAGGTGGAGGTACTAATATTTTAAGAGGGCATGATAATGTTCAAGGGGCTACGGATATGTGTTGTTTATCACATACTTTACCTGGATATTATGGATTAAGTGATGGCTCTTGGAAATATTTTGCTAAGTCATGGGGTGTTGATTATGAATGGTTAAAAGGAAGATTTAAAGATCCTTCGTGGATGAATAAAAAAGGTTTTACACTTTCAAGATGGTGGTCAGGAGTTCTGGCTGGTAAAGAAGGTGAAGATGCTATTCATAATGCAGGTACAAATTTAAAAGCTATTTTTGTTATGGGGAATGGAATTACTTCTACGGCTCAAACAAAAAAAGTAAAAGAAGCCTTAGATCATCTTGACTTGGCTGTATTTTGTGATCCTTTTGTAAATGAGGGTGCCATTATTACGGATAAACAAAATGATGTATATATTTTACCCGCAGCAACACAGTTTGAAACTTCAGGAAGTGTAACTGCTACTAATAGATCATCACAGTGGCGAAGCGAAGTTATTAAACCTATGTATGAATCTAAAACCGATCAAGACATTATGTTTTTATTGGCAAAAGAACTTGGTTTTTATGATGAACTAACAGCTGGTATGAAAATAAGAGAGAATAAAAAAGACTTTAAATGGCCAGAAGATGCAACCGATGAAATTGCTAGAATTATTAAAACCATTGGTTTAACTGGATGGACAGCTAAACGATTAAAAGAACACCAAGAAAATTGGCATATGTTTGATGAAGTATCTGGACGTGGATATGGACCTATGAAGGGTGAGTACTATGGTTTACCATGGCCTTGTTGGACAGAATCACATTCAGGAAGCCCTATTTTATATAATATTAATAGATCTGTAAAAGACGGTGGTATGGGATTTAGAAATAGATTTGGACTTGAGCATGATGGCGAGGATTTATTAGCAGGTAAAGGCTCTGCTCCTAAAGGCTCAGCTAATAAAGATGGCTATCCTGAAATTACAAGAGATAATATCGAAGAAGTTTTAGGTATTAAATTAAGTGATGCAGAGAAAAAAGCAATTGGTAAAAACTGGAAAGTTGATACATCTAATATTATTGCTAATAAATGTATGGAACAAGGAATGGCACCTTATGGAAATGCGAAAGCCAGAGCTAAAGTATGGACCTTTGCTGATCCTATTCCATTGCATAGAGAACCTTTACATTCTCCAAGACCGGATTTAGTTTCTAAGTATCCTAGTTTTGCAGATAAAAAGAATCACTATAGAGTTGATACAAGATATACCTCGGAACAAACTAAAGAAAATTGGGCTAAAACTTTCCCTATTAACTTAGTAACTGGTCGCTTGGTAAATCTTAATGGGGCAGGAATGGAAAACAGAGCAAGTAAATATCTTGCTAAGTTAACACCAGAAATGTTTTGTGATATTAATCCTGATTTAGCGGGACAACATGGAATTAGAGATGGTTCTATGATGTGGATTCACTCACCTCAAGGTACAAAAATTAAAGTAAAAGCGAAATATTCGCATTCTGTATCAAATGATAGAATTTTTATTCCTATTCATTTTGCAGGAGTAATGGAAGGTGTGGATCTTACTCATAAGTATCCAGAAGGAACAGCACCTTATGCAGTTGGGGAAAGTGCTAATACAGTTACTAACTACGGTTATGACATTGTTACACAAATTCCTGAAACAAAAGGTGGCTTGTGCCGAATTGAAAGCGCTTAGGAGGACAATATGAGTGATAATACGAAACCTAATTTCGCCAGAATGAAATTTTATTGTGACGAAAACAGATGTATTCATTGTGATGGATGTTCTGTTGCATGTGCTGAAGCGCATGAGTTACCAGTTGAGATTTCAAGAAGGAAAGTTGTTACAGTAAATGAAGGAATTCAAGGAATGGAATTTTCTTTATCTGTAGCTTGTATGCATTGTACGGATGCACCTTGTGAAGAGGTTTGTCCCGTTGATTGTTTCTATATTAGAGATGATGGCATTGTTTTACATGATAAAGACAAATGTATTGGTTGTTCTTATTGTTTATATGCTTGTCCTTTTGGTGCGCCTCAATTTCCATCTAATGGAGCTTTTGGTACCAAAGGTGTAATGGATAAATGTACTATGTGTGCAGGTGGTCCAGAAGATACAAACAGTGCACATGAACGAGAATTATATGGACAAAATAGAATAGCAGAAGGAAAAGTTCCTGTATGTGCTGCTATGTGTTCAACAAAAGCCTTATTAGTAGGGGATGCTGAATCTGTTGCTAATATTTATAGAGAACGAGTAATCTCTTTTGGTCACGGAGTACAATCAATGCCTTACGGTTGGGATAAAGCGTATGGAAACTAAAAGTTTTTTTAGCGAATATAAAGTCTATATAATCATAGGCTTTTTATTTGCTCTTCTTACTTATTGGTATTTTTTTCTAGCTACGATTGCAAACTTAGATTATGTATTTAAGTTTTTAATTTTGATAGCTCAAGGAGACATTTCTGGAAATGTAATTCCTATATCGGAGCTTCCACGTTTACAACAAATGGAAGTGGCCTTATATGGACCAAATTATTCAGCAATTGCCCCTGAGGTTATTAGAGCTTTTGAAGAAAGACAACACCTTTTACCTATTGTTTTTTTAGTTGAATTTTTTCTATTTTTAGGAATGTTCATACTTGCAAAAGGAAGAAAACAAGCGAATATTACAAGACATGATGACAAGATAGAAGTGTATTCTGTTTTTCAACGTTTGGTAATTTTATTAAATATTGTGATTATGATTTATTTATTCATTACAGGTTTCTCAATTACTTTTGGAAACTGGACCGGTGGAGGATATATTGCAAGGTTTATGCGATCAACTCATGAAATAGTTGGAGTAGGCTGGATGCCTATTTGGTTAATTATGACGGTAATTGCATTTAAAGATCACAAGTTTTTTTACAGACCTAGCGTAAAAATATGGAATAAAATATTTTTACGTGGAAAATACGAAGCGATGGATAGAATAAATTATTATATGTATGTTGCTTTTGGTGCTTTATTGGTACTGTCAGGGTTCTTGATTTGGTTCATGGCTCCTGATGCTGCTACACATGCCCAAACGATCCAATTTAAACGTTTTATTTTATTTATTCATTTTATGGGAAGTGCGATTATTTCGTTCTTTACATTTGAAACAGTGTATTCGTATTTTGTATCGGTAAAAGGTTATCTTCCTGGTGTTATTACAGGAAAACTACCCCTAGAGTATATAGAACAATTTAGACCAGATGTTCTAAAAGAAGAAGAAAACTTAAGAAAATAAAGAAAAGAAAAACACTTAGGTGTTTTTCTTTTTGGCTCTTATTATGCTAAAAATGCACAATAAGGCTTTTAAATATGCAAAATTTGCACAATAAACTATCTTGCGAACGTAGTTTAAAGGAAAAATATGGACAACAGTAAATATTTAAAAACAGTGATAATTGACAAACTTATAGAAAATGAAGCCAAAGAATTTGAAGACGTAACTATTGATGAAGTACGCTTAAATTTATATTTAAATGAAAAAAAAACCATTTCAATGATGTGTATTCCAAAAGATCAAGATGCTCATGCTATTGGATATTTAATGAGTGAAAATGTTATATCGTCATATAAAGATATAGAAGAAGTAACAATAAGTGAAGATGGATTACGAGTAGATGTTAGAGCCAATATCAATGAAGACTCAATACAAAATCTGTTCAAAGAAAAAACCTTAACAAGTGGGTGTGGAGGAGGAGTTACTGGAAATGTTGCTGGCTTTTTAGAAATTCCTTTTAATCAAAGTGCTTTTAAAGTAAAAGCACAAACCATATTAGATGAAGTTAAGATTTTTTATAAAGACAGTGAACTGTATAACTTAACAGGTTGTGTACATAAAGCTATGATTTATTTATTAGATGGTACTACTGTTACGGCTGAAGATATAGGACGTCACAATGCTATTGATAAAGCTATAGGTAAATGTATGATGCAAGGCTTAGATACTACAAAATCAGTACTTTTTGTTTCCGGACGTTTAAGTTCAGAAATGGTTACAAAAGCAGTTATGCATGCGATTCCTATGATTGTATCTCGTACAGCACCTACGTATTTAGGGGTACAAACGGCACAAAAACATGGTATTACTATGATTGGTTTTGCAAGAGGTAAAAAAATGAATATGTACACCCATCAAGGAAGAATTGATGTCTAATTTAGATACAAAACAAATGCTTGTACTTCAAGATAACTTGGATGAAAATGGACGTTTGACTTGTCTAAAAGCTTTTAAAGTTGCAAAACTTCTTGGAATAAAACCTATAAAAATGGCAGATACTTGCAAGGATGAAAATATAAAAATTACATCATGTGAGTTAGGTGTATTTGGAAAAATAGCCTTTGAAACCTATGAAGAAGATATTTATAAAAAGATAAAACAACATTACAAAAACAATACACAAGTGAGCTGTAAAACCTTATGGAAAGAAGCCCAAAGTACAACGTTAAGAAGAGTTGGTTCTACTGTGAAAAACTCTGATGTAGATGTGATTTATTGTCAATTGGGTTGTTTTAGAAAGAAGTTGGGTCATGCAAATAAAAGTTAAAACATGGATAGAAGATGAAAAACAAAATCTTGTTTTTGGTGGTGGAAAAACGCAGATTCTTAAATATATTGATGAAACAGGAAGTATTTTAGCAGCTTCTAAACTACTAGGAATGAATTATAAAAAAGCCTGGTCGCATATTAAAATATTGCAAGAATATATTGAAGATGAATTGGTTATTGTTCAAAAAGGCAGAAACAATGGTGGCACTACCCTAACTCCTAAAGCAAAAGAAGTTATTGCTAATTATGAAACCCTTCAAGATGAAATAAATACTTATGCACAAGAAAGATTTGATGTAATTTTTTTAAATAAAAATACTTCCATATCTTGTAAAAAGGACTGTAATGTATAAGTTGAATGTTCTTCAATATCCTTTATCACAAGAGGTACGTATGGAAGCAACTTATTCTTTGGGCGCACTTTCTAATAATGAAAATTTAAACAATTTATTAGGAAAATTTAAAGATAAATTTTCTTACTCATCTTTAAATACCTTACATTTCAGCAAAGAGAGTTTACTTGGCTTTTTATTAGGACTTGATGGAAATATTGCGGTTTCTTTGGGTGAAAGCGAAGCATTGATAGAGGCTTCTTACGCATATAAGAAACTTGGATTTAACTTAGATTTTATTACTATTCATAAAAATGGAGAGCTTGATTATGAGGGAATTAAGGGCAATTATTCTTATATATTTGTTTCTTCATATATTATGGATACTTATGTAAAAGTTGATTTATTAGAAGTTAAAAAGAGAAGTAAAGCAAAAATAATAGCAAATATTTCTGCTACTTTGGATTGCTCGCATATTGATATTGCAATTTTAGATGCCTATAAGTTAAGTGGCTATGCAAGTTCTAGTATTTTATTACACAATGAGCTACTAGAAAAACAAGTTCTTGGAGAAATTGATATTATTTCAGTAAAAAATATCA
>Ga0209395_1001299_pt1 | contig 35365 bp, 30 predicted proteins | sample GOMGulsemesocosm_3_FD_184635 | JGI IMG/M metagenome (GOLD analysis project Ga0209395, IMG submission 184635) | Methane-oxidizing microbial communities from mesocosms in the Gulf of Mexico - GOM9D Gulf of Mexico (SPAdes) (version 2) | ecosystem: Environmental > Aquatic > Marine > Cold seeps...
AGTTAACTTTTTCATAAACCTTCCTGCTACCTTGTGATAATTAATTGGCTGTGTTTTCATACAGTGTCCTGTCAGTATATACAGTAAAATGTATTGTGCAAGGTTTAATCAATAATTGATTACGTGTGTTAGTGAAAAGTGTCGCAGCATAGTGTGGTCAGCTAAATGCTGAAGGGAAAACATATTGAGGGAATGGGGAGTGCAACTAACTTTACGTAGCTCAAATATAACCTGACAGATACTGTTATCAAAACGGGTAACTGTCAGATTTGAACTATTACATATAAGTACTGCTGCTATAAATAAGCACTATGCAATACTAAAGTCGGTCTGTATTTTTCGATGAATAAGGCTTATTTTTATCTCACTTCGTCATTTTCTGTGTTGAATTTGAGATTTACCTTTTTTATCATGACTTTCATCAAACCGGTCCCCTGAATTATTCATTATATGCTTTATTTGATGTTATTTTTGTTACGCCTTTAACAAGTCGGTAAATGGACCAAACCCACGTTGCAATTAGAATTAAATATCCGACTACAACAAAGGCTAAGACAAATCCTAGGATTGAAAAGCCAAGCCCCCACCAGAAAATTTTGGTTATATTTGAATAGTGGTCTAAATAGATGGCTCTGTTCCATAATATTGTTGTCCATGATGCAACCACTTGATTATTAATAAGTGTTATCGATGGTGATAAAAGTGAGCTTCACAAGCAGGGATGCTTGTGTAGAGCCCCAAGGAAGGGTTTACGCGTCTCACTTGTTTACTCGACAACACTTAACTACAACAGAGCCAAATAGATACTATTTACCGCATCCCCCTTCTTAACCATTGCCCAGATGATGCCAACGAGCCACAAAATTCCTGTAAATAAGCCAAGAATCATTAAGCCATAAGCAATTAGTGCATTATTTTTTGCTGCGTCATCATATGATGATTGGGATAGTGAGCTCGTTCCGTCACTTTGTTGTTGAGACATTATGTTACTCCATGTTGTATTACATTAAATAAAACAAATTTAGTTGTTTAACGAGGGGAATCAGATGAGATTTAGCCAGCGCTGATAAAGAGAAGTGGCAAGCTCTTCATTACTCAACATTAAGGTGGGTGCACTAAAACTGAGTTCTCGTAATATAGAAATATTCTCATCTGAAGTAACTTCCATATACCGAATGTCTCTGCTGTAAATGTCCCGTAGTTTGAGAGTGAGCAAACCAGTTTGTGTGTCCATCGTCCAAGGTACTGTTACGGTCTCTCCGTTTTCAGTTAGCGTGACAGTGCTCTGTGCAAATTCAAGCTTAATTAAAGTCGGATCGGGTTCATGGTCGTTGACACTCGCGTCATCAAAGAGCAGGTATTTTGTTTGACCAATCAAGCCAGAGTCAATCCAAGAAGCTTGAGACTTAGTGCTAATTGCATGCCCGTTACCGAGATCGTTAGTTGTAATAATTACAAGGTCTGTATCGGAACTGGGTACCGAGAGGGATAAGCTAGCCGAAACGTAGAGAAATAGATCTTTACTTTCTTTTCCGTTATTTACCATGACCAGTTCGTCATCGGAAAACGTATAGCTTGAAGTTGCACCATTGCTTAACGTGACGACATTATCTTTGAAGGTGACACCAAGGATACCTTCATGAGCAAAGAAAGCTGTGTTCATGCTTACCATTTCAAGAGGTTGACTTTCTAAAAAGGATGATAGTGTTTCGATCTTTTGGCTATAGGAGTAACTATTTTTTTTAATAATTACGTTTATGTTATCTAGTGAAACACCTGCATTGATAAGGTCTGTGGAAATATATTGATTGGCGCTAGTCACTGTAGCGTATAAAGCTTGGGTATCATTATTGTCAAAATTTGCCGAAAGTTGCGTTGTTATCGCACGCGCAAGGGCGTGTACTTGCGACTTTTCTATAGAGTTGGAGGCGACATAATCCCCTTCGAGTAGCGCCAGTGGTAAATTCAAATCTGATGCTATGTCAGCCATGTTAAGGTCATTATTTAACACGTCTAGTGTAGTATACGGGGAGATCACAGTCGGTGTATCACTTGAAATGTTTGCAGTCAATTGATAGCTCCTTGGCACAAATCCTGCGCTATCCGAGTCTTTCGTTTTTCCTGCTGTGATAGTAGCGACAAGTTGGCCTTTTAAATCTTTTGATATATCAATGTTCCCCTGCTCATTAGTAGAACCGATAAAAGTACATTCGCTCGTGTTTTCCTTAATAACACATACATCGGCATCGCTTAGGTAGCCGTCGATGACTTTGACTGTTACATGGCTAGGTGAAGTAGACGGTAAAGGCTCTGTAGATTTATTTTCCTCTGAACTACTATTATCAGACGATCCGCCACAGGCTGTTAATATACAGAGGGATATTGAAAGAAATACTGAATTTTTAAACATTATATAATCCTTAAGCTAACAGCATGGCTGATGATGGCCATTAACCATGCTATTGTTTTTTGTCAATGGTGTTAGCCGCCTAGAAACCCTTTAACCATATTTTGAGTCATTTTGACGGTAGCGGTTTGGGCATTAGTACATTTCTCATAGTCGCCTGCTTTACCCTGCATCATTAACGTCCGGCATTCCTCTAAAACCTCTGAAAGTAATTGAGGATCGTCGACTAATTCCTCAACAGTGGGCGTTCCACATGCACTGAGCATCAATGCTGATGCGGCAATTAGTAGTATTTTCTTTGTTTTCATTGTTAAGTCCTTTGGTGAAGTTAGAAATCACTGACAGCCAGATTTGCTTGGTTAACTACGGCTTCTTGATGTTTGTATTCTTCAAGTTTTGAATAGAGGGTTGCTGAGCACGGTTTGTCGTCGCCGAAACAGTCATATTCCCCCCACCCGTAGTGCTTGTTGTAGTGAAAAATATTGGAATGCACGAACAGCGGGCTGTTGTAGATTGTGTAGCGGCCGTGCCATGGTTTATGGCTTGGCATATCGGGTGCGATACCCGTGCCAAAGGTGAAGTCCAGCGCGGTGAGTAATGCTTGGCCGTCGGTGTCTTTATCCGTTTTTAACACAACCGAGTGTAATCGCTTTTCAAAGTAAACGAACTGGATATCTGATAGTTGTGCGCCACCAATGCGTTTTGCAATATCGCCGTTGTATTGATAAAAGTTAAGCAAGCCATCTTGTTTAACCAGTGTCATCTTACTGTCTAGCGGTGCACTCCATTTAAAGTCACGGAAGCCATCGATAGTGTCTTTCTTGCCGCCAATATTGAAATCTTTACCATTTCGATGTTTAGCAGCCATCAGTGGTTTTTTGTTGTAATACCATTTAGCCCTTTTGGCTTCATTACGTTTTTTGGCTTCTTGCCAAGATGCTTGTACTGAGCCAACAGCATTTGATACGCCATTCTTTACACTATCTAGCGCCGTCGACTGACACCCTTGAGTTAACAATGCAGCAAGGATACACATTGAGAGTTTAGTTTTTAACATTGGTTTTCCTTATTTTTTATAGATAGAGAGGCCAAAAATGCTTTTTTTGGCCGTTTCACTTATTGACAGATCGCTGGAGTTGTATCTACAAGACTTATTTGAACTATTGGTGCCTGATCACATGCTTCGCCCTGACAACGCCTAACACCATAGTCATAAGTTGAGGGGTGAATATCTTCTAGTAACATGATAGTTTCATTCGTTTCACTGATCAGTTCAGCATTGAGTTCATTAAGCTCCAACTCTTTCAATACCCTGTATACTTGAAGATTGTACTCAGAAACAGCGCCAGTAGGGTCGATGACCAGCTCATAGAGTGCGCAAAGGCGCTTTTTATTCCCTAAATCAGATATGAATAGTTGTTGGTCACAGCTATTTGATTGCGACAGGGCATGCCTTAAGATAAAAGGGGTAATACCTGTTTTCGATATGACAGAATCCATAAGCCTACTTGCATTTAGTAGCCCGGCACCACATCGATTACCGGCACAATCCTGTGCCATTGAAGTGACATTAGTGTTCATCGGTTGGGCGGTGCTTTTCATCATATTGACGATATCCCAATGGGCTAGTGTAGGCGCATGTTGCTTGGCTAAGCCATGAATACCAACGGCATTAGGCGCTGCAAACGATGTACCTTCCCACCAACCGATATCGTCACCAAAGCTGTAACTAACGACATCGTACCCAGCGACCATAAAGTCGATTGCTGCGCCATAGTTGGAGTCTTGCCATTTTAAGGCTTGTTGATCGGAAGCAGCGACTAACATAATGCCTTTGCACTTTTCACTAACCTCAACGTTTGAATTTCCCGCTGACGCGTAAATTTGAATATTTTTGCTAATGGCTAAATCTATGGCGTCTTGTAAGTAACTCGGGCAATTACCATTAAGACCCTCAGAGGAAATGTTGATAATGTCTACCTTTGCTATCCTTGGTGAGCCCTTAACCTGCTCCCCCGCAGCAAAGCGGATCGCATCTGAAACATCTGATAGACGTGCCATATTGCATTCAAAAGTTCGAATAGGAATAAGCTCGGCATCCAAAATACCAGCGATACCGATATTATTGTCTCGTATTGCACCGATGATCGCTCCAACAGCATTGCCGTGGCCTGCTTCACAATCGTTGATATCGTCTAATGAACGCCACTGTGGGTTGATAGTTTGACCGAATGCTTGAAAGAAGTTATGCCCTTCATCGATACGCCAAGGAATATCTTGATGTTCATTAAAGCCACCATCGATTACTGCAATACGCAGCTTCTTATTTTGTATTGATTTGTTGACCGCATTATTGATTTCGCTAGAGCCAGGAAAGAGCGTTTGACTTTGCCAGTAATACATCCAGCTATACTCAGGATCGCTAGGTTCGGTTGTGCTTAGTTTGCTAGGGGCATAACGTCTAGATGCTCTGCTATGAGGTTCAACACTGTACGGCATTACGTGTTGTTGAGATTGAGGTATCGTAATCCACACGTTCGGTTCGACGGATAGGTATTGGTCGCCATTTTTGAGGCGATTAAGTTCAGCTGCTGACTTTTCGATGGTGTGATACTTTTCTGTTGCTCGCTCTTTAACGACTACCGATATTGAGTCAGCAATAGCAGGGGCAACTAGCGTTAAATTCGCTGCGACAGCAATTAATATTCTTCTCATGATAACTTCCTTACTCTACGTGACATGCTGACGGCGTGTTTAAGACAGGCACTAATTGATTTAGAAACTGATAGGAGCCAGAGAACACCCAGTTGTTGTCTTGGAAACTGCCGAGTTGGCTATGACTAACCACTGCTGAAAACGCTTGGTATTGCTCAATATATTGATAGGGGCTGTGTGGGATTGTAGGTAAACTATCATCCTGTTTAGCGATCGCGTTAAGCGCAATGATGATTTGACTAGAAGCCTGCTGTAAGGCGTTTTTGTATTGTTGTAGTACTTGTAAAAATGTCGTTTCAGTTATTGCTTTGGCCTGATAACTAGCGCTAGCATCTGCTAGCTCCTGATTTATTTCACTTGTCGTTAGCGCTTTGGCCTCAGCAACAGCAGCATTAAAATCGTTCATTAACTGCTGCTTGCCACTGGTGCTAAGGTTACCAGATAAATAAGCGGCTTGTGCATAGCGCGGTGCTACCCTTGTAAAATCATCAAATTGAGTGGCGTTCTCATCAAGCCAAAGGGTTGATTCGCGAAGTACATCCTGTCCAGAGGTATTAGTTAATGCTAAGTCAATTTTCAAGGTATCAGATAAGCCATCAACGGTGCCGGTGACGGTTAAGGTCGTGGTGACATCATTTTCTAAGTCGCCAATAGCAATGGTCAACACTTGCTCTGCAACACTTGCAGTAATCGCTGAAATTTTAGGTGATGTGCTAAATGTATAGTGCGCAAACTTGCTGCTGTCAGTGTGCTCAAGCAGATTGATATTTAAGCGTTTTTGCTCTTGCGATACATGATGTGACCCCGCGTCATCGGACAGGTTAAGTTGATAGACTGTCGCCAAGTTTGTTGTCACGTCTACTGTTAGCTGTATTGTTTTGCTACGGTCGGCCGCAGACGCGGTCACATTGATTTTAAAGCGACTGCTCGTGCTCACTTCGTTGGCGCTTAATATCATGGTATTTTTGTTAAGTGATATGGCAATTAATTTTGAATCGCCTTCAATTACTTGAGCAGAGTAATCAATCGCTTCATTACCGCTATAGCTAGCATTTAGGGGAACCTCTATTGTAGAGTTTTCAGCTAAAGAAATATCCGTATTGGTTAATGAAAAGGTTAATGTTGGTGCTGGCTGTGTCTTGTCATTGTTCGACTCACTGCCACCACAACCGCTTAGTACAGCACAGATAAAAGCAAAGAAATAAAGCTGTATTAGGCTTTTCCTTAATCGCATGGTAGTTACTCCCCTTATTTTCTTCTTATTGACCAATATGATAACTAAGGTCATTGTTTTTTGAGTGGTTGGCTTAAAGCGCACTCGTCTATAGCGAGGTAAGTAAACTAGAGCAGGAAGTGAATTGAAACAAGGGACGGAAAATCAGCGTAATTCCGTAAAATAAAATGGATAAATTGATTAAAAAGTTAAGCTAGCTTACTTTTTATCCAGCTATTGGCAAATTTAGTATCTTTTTCAACCAGACTTTGACTACATTGCAGGATTTGGGCAATTTCACCATTATTCATGCCCATAAAGTACTTAAGTTGAATGACTTCCGCTTGTCGATTATACTTTTCAGTAAAGTGTTCTAATACGTTAAACAATATATTGTTTTGGGTCATTTCATCATCGATGGCAGGTAGCGAGTCATCATCAATGGCTTGGCGTTTTTGGGCACGCTTTTTACGTGCCGCTTCAAACATTATTTGCCTAATAATCTTGCCGGCCATTAGATAAAACTGGCGACGGTTGGTAATGTAAGACGCGTCAGTTGTCTCTAATTTCAAATACGCTTCATGAATTAGGGAGGTCGTATTGTAAACTTCCTCATCCATTAATAGATTATTATCACCATGTTTATTTGCCATTTTATCGCGTTCTTTACGGGCGAGTTGTCTCAATTGAAAATAAGCGAATTGGTATAGCGAGTCTCTTGCACAAGCGTCGCCGTGATGCCATTTTTCAATAATTAAGGTTAATTCTTCAGCCATACGATAGTTAATCCGATATTTTTATGTATTCCGTTACACGAGTTGTAAAGAGGCTTTTCGCTGCATTAGACGCTAGCACTTGTGAAAAACGGTGCAACACGCCTGATTGCCAATCGCTGCCCGTCGGCAGATATTCCCACGTAGTATACTGAGCGTTATTTAATTCATCAATCCACTTTACTGGCGTATTTAGCTGACCAAGACTGGCGTAATTTGGCGTGTCTTTAAGCCACCACATATCAGTAAAGTGATGAGTCACTTCCATTTCATATTGTTTGCGCTCATCACTACAGGTATCGCTGTGCGAAAGTGACGCGTATATTTTTCCGTGTTCTATCAATAAGCATCGTCTAGCGATATCGCCACTGCTGCTGTAGCTCGTTTCCTGCCAGACACCATTAAATTCTATTTTCTGTTCAACGGCGGCTGCTGAAGTAAAATTCAAGCCTTCGCTAAAGTTAGCACCTCGTACGCCATCCTTAGGGCCCAAGCCCTGCGTTTTTAGCACAACAAGTTGAGCTGTTGGTTCAAAATTTAACGCCACAGTACGGTATTTTCGGTTATTCCCATCAGCATAGTCATCAATAGAGAAACCACTAAGATCGTGTTGGCTACACCCTTTGAGCGCGCAGCCAAGCACCCCCTTATAACCTTCAAAGCTCGTCATCGGTATAAACTCGGGTTCTGGTCGTCGGTTGGCTGTGTTTACATCGCAAGCATCGACAGAGTGGTCCCAACTACCATAAAAATCACCGATATCAGGGTATAGGTAGATACCTTCTTTAACCACCTTATAATTAATGTGGCCAATGGGTCCTTCATAGCTAGGGGGTTGAGCTTTACTGAGATCGTAGAAACATAGATTGCCATTTAAGTCTCGCAATCTAACCAAAGTGCTTTGAAATATCACGTTAAGTGGCTCTAATACAATATTATTTTTCTCGTTATTTTTTTGTTTTTTTGTCGGATTAATATACTGACTTGCCTGTTCAATGCTCGGTAATACTAGTGCCGGAAGGGTAATATCTGATGCGTGCCAATTGGCGGCATTGAACATCCGTTGATATTGGGCACTGGCTACTACTTTAGGCGTCAACTCAATCTCAGTTAGATTGTTTTTATCTCGATCGAGTGCCGCTAATAAACGTAATAAGTTATTGGTTCGCTTTGATGAGTTTGAAAATTGCGCGAGCGCGATCTGTGGCTGTGCTATGGCGGTACCTAGTGCATACTGCCGCCGTTTGTTACCTATAAAGAAGGTCACTGTATCGTCAGGGAAGTAAGTGAAGTTGCCCGCCTTTGTATGACCAAAAAGCCCTGAACTTGTTTGATAGTACAAGCCAGTGATTTGCGGAAGTATGAGTTGGCCAACATGGGGGGTGTTGTACTTGTATACGCCAAACCCACCACTTAGCAGGGTGAGAATGCATACACCAATATAATACTGCTTTGTCATTGATTACTACCCAAGCAATCGGACTGGCAATCTATGTGGACAATGGCTTTATCTGGTACCGGTTGCATCATAGCCATTAGCATTTTCTTCTTTAAGTTAGTGGGTAAATTTTGATTGGCAATTATCCGCCTGCGACTTAGCTCTAGCATGTTGTCTATATCGACTAGCTTATTAGTGCTTTTACGATGAAATACGATGTCGGTTAGTTCCAGTACCATGTCTTGTGTGAGTGCTTGTTCTGTCTTTAGTTGCTGATTTTGTATCATTAGCAGCGTGGTAAAACTTATACCGGAGACTAGTAAGGCGAAAACTAATATCATGGGTAATGGGCGGCGTTGGGCAAGCTTTTTAAAAACATACCATGGCGTTGGCGTATTCACACTTAAAGGCCGAAAAGCGAGATGATTTGCAATATCTAGTCGTAAAGCTGTCACACTCTTGTAGCGCTGACGGGGAGAAGATTGCGTTGCATGGTCAATGATAAGCTTTAACTCTGTACTCGTCGCTATATTACTGAGCATTGCCTCGAGCAGCCTACCTAATGAAAACACGTCACTTTGCTGAGTCAGATGATCTCCTCGTTGTTGTTCTGGGCTGGCAAAGGCTACGCTATAAGCTTTAATTGCGCTAGCAACGTAATTCAGCGAATGCTGTCTTTGCGTGATGTTGAAATCGATAATTTTCGGGTGACCACGCTCATCAATCATTACGTTTTCAGGTTTGATATCAGCATGTATCACTTGATTTTGGTGGCCATGTTCTATGGCGTCACAGATTTTGGAGAATAGTTGCAATATTGCTGTAATCTTTAATGATTGATTCTCTACATACTGTTTTAGTGTTGTGCCGTTGACTTTTTCCATCACCATATAGACAAAGTCTTGATGTTCGCCGGCATCAAAGACTTTTGCAATATATGGATGGTTTAGTCGTGCTAGTAGCTGTGCTTCTTGGTATAGCGCTTGATGCCCCAGCACCTTTGTTAATGCTGGCTGTATAAACTTAATGGCTAATTCTTGCTGGTATGTTTCATCTTGGCGTTTCGCTGCGTAAACCATTCCAATGCCGCCCTGACCAATTTTTTCCGTTACCTCGTACTTGCCAAAAGTCAGGCCAGTTAAATCGCTTTCATCAAACACATCGCTGGCCGTTTTTTCAAACAGTGACGAGATATCATTGCTATTTGTACCATCGGCATCTAACAATGCGGCGACTTGTTTGTAGACCACGGGTTGGTTTACTTTTAACATGTCTAAGACGTGTTTTTGTTGTGCCTCATCCAAGTCAAGCAAGGCATAGAAAACTTCGGTACAACTACTCGTCATAGAGGTTTGCCCTAATAATATTTAGCGTCCATAATGAGCGCTTAAAAATTCGCAGCATCAAAACTCTACCTGATAAGACAGACTAAATTGGCGACCAATGATGACACTGGTTTGCGGATAAGCCCAAGTTTTGAAGTAAGGGTAATGTTGCTCTGAAGCGTCGCTGCGAGCTTTACTGTCGAACAGGTTAACTATCCCCAAGCGCAGGTGTTGCTGTGGTAATAGTTGGTAGCCAAGCCCAAGGTTATATAAGTTTAATGGCGTGTAGCGCTGGCGCTCGACATGAGAGTAGTTGCCGTTTCTAACGTGATTAGGTAGTGAGCCATATCGCGTATGTGCAATGGATATATTCCAATTATCGTTGACCAGCTCAACGACGGTATTAACCTTCGAGCGGAAGCTACCATTGTAATAGTTATCACGATAATATTTATTGACTGGCTCTGTAATCGAGTTTTGGAATTTGTTGGCTAGGATATGGGTGTATTGAGATTGTATACGCAAATCGGCGATATTTCCGACTGATATCGCCGTATTTAATGCGACATCAAATCCTGTTGTTTTCTGCATTGCAGTATTAACAAAAGAGGTGCCGATTTCGTTAATTTTGTATGAGTCGTAGCCTAGAACGTCATTGCGCTCGATTGAATTTAGTGCATGCTGACAGGATGCCGATGCTGCATCTTGCTGTCCTGATAAACATTGCCATTCCGTGAGTGTCAGGTTATCGATAGAGTCTGGCGTGACAAGGTCTTCTATTTTTATTTGGAAGAGATCAAAAGCGATAGAAGTGTTATCGCTTGGTGACCATACTATGCCCGCACCACTTGAGTTCCCCGTTTCTTCTTTTAGCTCGCTATTGCCTGAAGATTGGTTTGGCGTCGCGTAAAAACCTGAAAAACCGTTTTGCTGGGAACAGGTTTGCAATAGTGCATCTAAATCGTTGTTACCGATTAGTATGTCATTCATTCGCCCTTGATTAAGCGCATCGCATGACTGGATGAGTACATCATCTCTAATAAAGGCTGCTGATCCTGACTTACCTTTATGTATATTGTGTAAATCCGGCGCGCGAAAAATGCTGCCATGGCTTGCCCTAAACAGTAGTTGCTCCATGGGTCGCCACTCTAAACCAAGCTTATAAGTTGGGGCTCCATCAACCGCTGTATCGTCAATGTATCTGTCGTAACGGGCTGATGCTGACAGCCTAAGTGACTGTGACAGAGGGAAACTAAGCTCGCCACCCAATGCGTAACGGTCTCGGCTGCCGCTTCCGACTGTACCTGTCTTGCCAACCCAACCCTGACCTTGTTGTCCTAACGTTCTCGGGTGTTGGTTTACATCGTATTGTGACGATTCAAACTCTACGAACGCTGCAAAGTCTGTTGGATTACTTTCGGATTCGAATAGCGTACCAGTTAGTGTGAGGCCCGCGGTACTAACGCTAGCATCGGAACTCGATGTGTCTAAGCCGAAGATGGTATTAAACCCATTCTCGTCTAATGGTTGCCACCATTTGTTTGCATCAAAAGTTAGCTCGCCAGTGGCTGGGTCATGATGAACAAAATAATCCGAGGCCTGTTCTTTTTTGAGTTGGTAGCTTGTTTGAGTATCCTTTGCCACGCTATGGCTAAGGTAAAATTCATATTTATAATCATTGAATGTTGTGCCAGATAGCGCCACAGAGAGGTTTAACATACTTTCTTCAAACTGCTCCTCAAGCCCTTTACCGTCCAACAGCTCTTGTGGTCGAAACTCGCGCATGAGCATATATTCTGTGCCGTCTCGTGCCATGAATATGCCATCGCCTAAGGCGTTATCACCTTGAATTATTTCGTATTTTAAGTAGTCTGACGACCATCCTTTAGCGTCTTCTCTCATTGCGTCGCTTTGCCAAAACAATACATTGGTGGACAGAGTGGCGCTATCATTGAGCTGATAAGCATGGTTAAAGTATGCTGAGAGGTTTTCTCTTTGATGTATTAAGGCTTCATCCCCTGTACCATCTCTACCACAAAATGGTCCTAGCCCTGTGATACTGGTGTAGGTGAAGTCATTAAAACGATCGCAAGTCGCTTGGGTTGGATCTAAAGCGGTAAAATCATCTGCACCCGCCGGCATATGGAACACAGAAAGAGCGCGTCCTAAGGCGGTTCTAAATTCACCCTGACTTGCTAAGTCGGCAGGGGTGTCAAAGCGGTCATTTAGCCAATCACGCTGCTTCCCCTTTAGCATGTCCTGTTTTTCGTATTCAATGGCAGCGCTCCAACTGTGTCGTTGCGCCGCATCGCCAGTGACCAGTGACAAACGCTTATTACGAGCATCAGCATGACCTGATTGTGCGATATTCAGATCAAGGGTTGTCGATTCAACGCCATGTTTGGTGATGATATTAACAACACCAGCCATCGCATCTGAGCCATAAATAGATGAGCTGGCTCCTGACACGATTTCAATACGGTCGACGATAGCGGTTGGAATACTGGCGATGTTGAACATATTATAATGACCATCGAATACGCGGGGATAATTCGCGACACGTTTGCCATTCAATAAAAACAAGGTGCGATTGGGGCCTAAGCTTCTAAGGTTAAGCGTTTCAGCATTTCTTGCTGAACCTCCCATAGCTTGTCCACGTTTGTCCCCAGTAGCTCCGGCGAAGGATTGTAATGCCTCGTAAATAGTATTGAAGCCTTGGGCTTTTATATCTTCTGCATCAATAATAATAATCGGGCTAGCACCCTCTATTTCCGTTCGATTGAGCCGTGAGCCCGTTATCTTAATACGCTCGACATGCTCAGCCACCTGTTTTGCTGGTGGCTGAGCAAAAGCAGTAAAACTAATTGAGATAATAAATAAATAGATAATGGCGAGAGGGGGGGGGAGCCGCAATTTTGTCACTATAACTTCCAATGTGGGAGGTAACAAAGCGCTGTTACCTATAAGGTAAATGGCTGATAATTATATATATTTAAAGGGGCGTTTGTCTACAGCTAAAATTAATTAAGGCGGTTTCAGCTTTATTAAGCTGGCTATTGGGGGGGGAGGTTCAAACTATGCTGTTGGTCTAGAGGGATGCAAGACAATGACAAGCTCTGTCCTACAATATACCCGTGCTACTTTCAAATGTAGGTTTCAGACAGTGGTACAAGGCATGATTTGTAACTAATACTTATTCCCAGAAATAGCTGACTGCATTGCACTACCGTGTCCTTTAATGGATAAATTCATGGTCCACTTTACGGTCATCCATGAGCTATTGAAAATGATCAAACACTACATATTATGCCTAGTATTTGGCGCGTTTTCCGAATAGACCGGTTCAGAAAACAAAATAGATTTAGCTAACGTTAACTTTAACGATTTATCGTGTGAACAAATCAGTAAAACGTTTAAGGATTATAAAGCGTATGCCGACTCAGGCGACACGATGACGAGTTTACTTTCCCTAGCCAGTTCGGATGCTAGCGCTGCAGCAAATAAAGCTAAACAGGCTGCAATGCTGTCACACCCATCCTCGTGGAAGCAAGCGGAATCACTGTGGTGTGTCTTAATTAATTTGTTATCGCAACAGTCGACCACTAACCACCCTCGATTGTTATTACGGTTAATTAGGCGCGATAACTCATTCGCTTTTTGATTTATATCAACATGACCGTGTCCAAAATACCGATAATGAGCCCATTAGATTTAACGCTTATTAACTTTACTTTAGGTATTTAGACATGAAAAAAACTCTCGTAAATCTCGCATTAATTGCGGCTCTTGGTGCTAGCTCATTCGCGGTTTCGGCTAATCAAAGTGGCGATGTTATCGCGCGCGCCGGTGTGACTTATGCTGCACCATCGAGTGACCAACCGACTATCTATGCGGCGGGCATGACAGTACATTTGGCTAAAGGAGGCCCTGCGCTGGCAGCATCGGTTGAAAACGATGCACAGCTAGGCTTAAACCTTGCGTACTTCATTACTGATAGTATCGCGATTGAGCTGTTGGCTGCGACACCATTTAGCCACGACATCAATGTTCATGTCGGTGATACCACATTAAACTTGGGTAGCACGAAACACTTACCTCCGACACTAAGCGCGTTGTATTATTTTGCAGATAAAGACGCTAAGCTTCAGCCATACGTCGGTGTTGGTATTAATTATACGGTGTTCTTCGATGATAAATTTAACTCAACAATGGCCGGTGATGATGTCAACGTTGGTGCACTTAATGATATTGCGATTGTTGATTTGGCCGAGACGTTAGGGTTACCTGAAGGTACGACGGAAGTGGGCCTGCAAGCGAAAGACTTAAACCTTAAAAACTCTTGGGGGCTGTCGGCGCAAGTTGGCGTTGATTATCATTTAGAAAACAACTGGTTAATTAACGCTTCTGCTCGTTATATTGATATTGATACCACGGCGAGTTTTAAGGCAACTGCGCTAGAAGTCGCTGGTACTGTCGACGTTGACATCGACCCGTGGGTTTACACCGTGTCAGTTGGCTACAAGTTTTAGTCAGATTGTCACCTAGGCTGCATCACTCGATGTGGCCATCCATAACCTAGCGATGTCTACTACGTCGATATTGAACCGGTGACACCCCAATCACCTTCTTAAACAAGCGCGAAAAATAGTACGGATCATCATACCCCACCGCACTGGCGATCTGCTTAACCTGCTGTTGCCCAATATCGAGTAGCCAACAAGCATGCTGCATCTTTAAGTTGATAAAATATTGTACCGGAGCATGTCCGGTCAACTCCTTGAATCGTTTTGAAAAGTGGTATTTTGAGAGCTGGCTATGTTGCGCCATCGTCGCGAGGTCGAGCTGACCGTGGAGATGCTCATTCATTAAGACTTGAATATGGTCAAGATTGATCCGGCGGTCACTGCGACTTCGCTGATTGTTCACTAGTAAGGCAAAATAACTGATCAATTGTTGTAGCGCATGGCAGCCGTGAATAAAGGCCGCCAGGTTATAACCACTGTCACGTAAACTAAATAAACTCTCTAATTGCGCGGTGATCTGTGGCTGTAAGCCAATGGTGGCAACAGGTTGTTCCATCGCTAGATGTTGGCACAACGCGTCGGTCAATAGTCCATCGACGTGCAGCCAGTAGATAGACCATGGATCGTCGTCATCGGCATAATATTGGTGTGGCTGATCTTTGGGTAATAGTACTAAATCACCGGCGTTAACTTGATAGGTAACGCCATCGCTTACCACTACGCCACGCCCTGCTGTGCAGTAAATAATCAAGGTATTGTGGTGTTTATTACGCTGCATCTTATGATGCAAGGCCTTGGGATAATAGCCGATAGCGATGAGATAGAGATTTTTTGTCAGTGGATTTCTAGCTAATTGGTCGCATAAGGAGCTCGGTGTTAAAAACCTAATACCTTCATTTGCTAGTGGCCAGCCAGATGTGATGTTCATGTGTATCCATTTGATTAATTTAAATAATTAATGTTTCTTGCTACTTGTGTACGGAGTGATAGTTTTTTATCTTCCGCAACATAGTCCATCAAAATGGCAATATTGTCAATTTCACTACTCGGTTGCTTATGTTGATATAGAGAGACATTTATTGAGCAGGAAACATTCACATGAGTCAGTCATTTCCCGAGCAGGTTCCACTTTTTATCGAAGGTCAGTGGGTTAAGAGCACGACGAAACAATGGATCCCGGTGACCGATCCCGCGACCCAAAATATCCTTACCCAAGTACCCTGTGCGACCGATGAGGAGATGGCGCGTGCTATCGATTCTGCCGTCAAAACATTCGAGACTTGGAAGGAGGTGCCCGTCCCAGTAAGGGCGCGCATCATGTTGAAATATCAGGCGCTATTAAAAGATCATCATGACGAGATAGCGACTATTCTTGCTAAAGAAACTGGCAAAACCTTTGAAGATGCCAAAGGCGATGTGTGGCGCGGTATTGAAGTGGTAGAGCACGCCTGTAACGTGGCTAGCTTGCAAATGGGAGAAACGGTTGAGAACGTAGCTAGCGCCATTGACTGCTATAGCTATACCCAACCATTGGGTGTGTGTGTTGGAATAACGCCATTTAACTTTCCGGCAATGATCCCATTATGGATGTTCCCGTTGGCCATTGCGTGTGGCAATACCTTTATCCTAAAACCTTCGGAGCAAGATCCCCTGACGCCGACGCGTTTAGTCGAGTTGTTTGAGGAAGCTGGTGCACCAAAAGGCGTATTACAGTTGGTGCATGGCGGTAAAGATCAGGTCGATGCGTTACTCAATCATCCGCAGACCCGAGCCATTTCGTTTGTTGGCTCTACTGCGGTCGGTCATCATATTTATCGTACAGCAACCGACAACCTTAAACGGGTGCAATGCATGATGGGCGCCAAAAATCATATGGTGGTGATGCCGGATGCGAACAAGCAACAGGTGATTAATAATCTCGTTGGCGCGGGTTTTGGCGCTGCAGGGCAACGCTGCATGGCTATTTCGGTGGCTGTAATGGTTGGCGAGTCGAAGCAATGGATTGATGAGTTAAAACAGGCTGCGAGTTCTATTCGTCCCGGCGCTTGGGACGATCCTGAGGCTGCTTATGGCCCACAAATTAATCCCGCTGCGCGTGACCGTGTCTTATCTTTTATTGCGCAAGGTAAAGCCGAAGGCGCTAGTTGTGTTTTAGATGGCTCAAACTGCGTGGTTGAGGGCTTCCCTGATGGTAACTGGGTTGGGCCGACTATCTTTAGTGATGTAAATACCGAGATGGAGATTTACCGCAATGAAATCTTTGGTCCTGTGTTGCTGATCATTACCGTCGATACATTGGATCAGGCGATGGAACTGATTAATGACAACCCGAATGGTAATGGTACTGCTATCTTTACGGCCAGTGGTTACGCGGCGCGTAAATATCAGCATGGTATTGAGGTAGGGCAGATTGGGATTAACGTGCCGGTGCCGGTGCCACTGCCATTCTTCTCCTTTACCGGATGGCGCGCAAGTTTTGCCGGCGACCAACACGCTTATGGCAAGCAAGCGGTGAAATTTTACACTGAAACCAAAACCATTACCGCACGTTGGTTTGAAGATGACCATCAGTCAGATATGAATATGACCATCACCTTAAAATAGCGAGTTAAGCATGAACTTTGACTTAAACGAAGATCAACTGGCCTTTCAGCAAGCGGCACGCGCCTTTGCACAAGGTGAGATGGCGCCTTTAGCGGCCGAGTGGGATGAGCACAAAATATTTCCTGTTGATGTGATTGCCAAGGCTGGGGAGCTGGGTTTTTGCGGGATGTATTGCCCACCGGACGTGGGTGGCCTAGGGCTATCGCGCCTCGATACCGCAATTATCCTGGAAGAGTTGGCGAGTGCTTGTACGTCGACCGCCGCCTATATCTCGATCCACAATATGGCGACTTGGATGATTGCGATCTGGGGCAGCTCAACGGTTAAGGATCAGTGGTGTGATGAGCTGACCATGGGCAAAAAGTTAGCGTCATATTGCTTAACAGAGCCGGGGGCTGGTAGTGATGCTGGCGCCTTGCGTACCAGCGCTAAACGCGACGGCGATGACTATATTATCAATGGCAGCAAGATGTTCATTAGTGGCGCTGGTAGCACCCAAATGCTGGTGGTGATGGCGCGCACAGGTTCACTTGAGGAAGGCGCACGAGGCATCAGCGCCTTCGCCATTGAGGCCGATCTTGCTGGCATTAGCTATGGAAAAAATGAAGACAAAATGGGCTGGAACTCACAGCCGACCAAGGCCATTACCTTTGAAGATGTGCGCGTACCAGCAAAAAACCTGTTAGGGCTTGAAGGTGAGGGGTTTAAAATTGCGATGAAGGGGCTTGATGGGGGGCGAATTAATATCGCTAGCTGCTCAATCGGTGCCGCGCAAGCTTGTCTTAATCATAGTCAAGCCTACCTGCTTGAACGTCAGCAATTTGGCCAGGCATTAGCGAGCTTCCAAGCGCTACAATTTAAATTGGCCGATATGGTGACCGAGTTGGTCGCCGCACGGCAGATGATCCGCTTAGCAGCCACGAAACTGGACGCCGATGATGGCAATAAGACCACCTATTGTGCGATGGCGAAACGCTTTGCCACCGACGTTGGATTCGAGGTGTGCAATAACGCATTGCAGCTTCATGGCGGTTATGGCTACATCAAGGAATACCCGATTGAACGTTTCATGCGTGACGCACGGGTACATCAAATATTGGAAGGCACCAATGAAATAATGCGTTTAATCACCGCGCGTAGCATCTTGCAGCATGATGCCATTGACCGAATTCGCTAATACAATAAGACGAGGAAAGGATTATGAGTAAAGTAGTAGCCTTTATTGGGCTAGGAAATATGGGCGGCGGCATGGCCGCTAATGTCGCAAAGTCAGGATTTCGAGTTCATGCTTTTGATTTGGTTGAGGCCAATCTTGCGGCGGCTAAAGCAGCGGGTTGCGCGGTGTTTGATTGCGCGAAAAATGCGGTTAAAGGTGCTGATTTTGTGCTGACTATGCTGCCAAATGGCGCGATCGTCGAACATGTTTTACTCGGCGAAAATAACGATGGCTTATTAAGTGTGATGGAACAGCATGCGCTTATCATTGATTGTTCGACGGTTGCTCCGGCGAACTCGCGACATGTCGGCGAAGCGGCGCAAAAATCCGGTATTGGCTTTGTGGATGCACCCGTTTCTGGTGGCGTTGCAGCGGCTAACGGTGGAACCCTAGCCTTTATGGTGGGTGGCAGTGAAGCACATTTTGCGGCTGCGAACGAAGTGCTTGCAACGATGGGGTCTAATACCTTTCGTGCCGGAGACATCGGTGCCGGCTCTGTGGCCAAAATCTGTAATAATATGCTGTTGGCGGTCCATATGGCTGGCACGGCGGAAGCCTTGCAGTTGGGTATCGATAATGGGCTAGATCCTAAGGCACTATCTGAGATTATTATTAAAAGTTCTGGTTGCAATTGGTCGATAGAAAAATACAATCCGGTGCCCGGCGTGATGGATGGTGTGCCGTCATCCAATGGTTATCAAGGCGGTTTTATGGTGGATCTGATGCTTAAGGATCTCGGCCTCGCCATGGAAGCCTCGACCAGTAGCAAATCCTCTGTACCAATGGGCTCCGCCGCCCGTGGTCTGTTTAATCTCCACAAAAATAGCGCCGGTGAAGACAAGGGCGCACTGGATTTTTCGAGTATCCTGCAACTATACTCGCGTTAATAAGACTTTTAGTCAGTTTATTTAATCGCTGGTGGCAGCATTTTTGCCACCAGAAATTGTGCTATTGGCGAGACGATAAATGCGCAGGGGAATGCCACTGGCCACGCCAGTAGAAACGCATCACGCCATGCAATTAAAAAATGTGGGTCGCTAATACCAATTCGCGCCAGCATGATCACACCACTCATGATAGATGCCATCAATAGCGACATAAAAAATGCCATTAGTAGTTTAAATTTTAATTTGTAGCTCATTATTATCCTTTGCCTAATGCTAACTGTTTATGACTTTAGGTCAAATGTGATGCTGGCGGTACAGCCCGCTTGTTCATTGTTAACTAATTGAAATTCCCAGTGATATTTGGCGCAGATATCACGCACCAGATTGAGCCCGATACCAAAGCCTTCATAACCACGTGGTTTGGCGTCTAGTCCCACGCCATTATCAATGACATCAATGCCTTGTGGTGAGACAAACAAGCTAACCCGACCGTCTACGCTGCAATTGATTGCGTTGAGGCATAGGTTTTGAATAACCGCTTGTAATAATAGCGGCTCGACTTGTAGTGAAAACTGTTGCTGAAACTGCCGGTTAAACTCGACGTTGTTTAAGGTCATTTTCTTGCTTATTGGGTCTATGCATTGGTCGATATAGCGCTGGTCGATGTCCAATGGCGCTGCGACATCAGACGTATCACGGGCAATCAACAGAAAAATTCTGGTCAGCTGCTCCATCTCGCTAATTGCTGCGTCTATACGGTTGACTTGCTTGATGATCTTGTCGTCGGGTTGACGCCGTAAGATGCTTAAACTGCCTCGGATAACTGTCATTGGTGTGCGTAATTCATGACTTATATAGCGAGTGAATGCTTGCTCCCGCTCTATGGCATCACCTATTTTTAGGCGGTAGGAGTTAATCGACGCTAGCGTTTTAAGCAATTCTTTCGACAGTTCACCGTCGATGGTTATCGGTGTGAAATTTTTTGTATTATCCTTGGATAACTGTCGTGCTAGTTTTTCAAAAGGCGCGCCGATACGTTGTGCCATCTTAACCACGAAACCCGCCGCAATCAGAAATAACATCATACCGGCGATTAGAAACGCGACCTCAAACATTGCAAAGCTGCCGTCGTCCCACTCGATCGCATCGATGTCTTCTAGCGCATAGACTATCTTATGACCTTGCGGCGTATCGATCTTCGTGGCGACTAAATTATACTCACTGTCGTCGTCAAAGTGAAGGTTGATATTACCTTGCCAATCATCGCTCACACTTTGTCTAACTGCGTTAGGCAATAAAGAAAAATCATCGAAAATAGTCACTAGAGGGTCAATTTTTATCGCGCCGGTTTGGCCGCGTTCAAACATCCCAAAATAAAAACTGGCAACCATGTTCAGACGTTGCTTACTGTTATAGTTTTCGGTTTGCAAAATGACCGTTTTGAAGGCGATGCTATAGAATGCGAGTAGAATAACCGCCCCTAAGAAATAGACATGGGTGATTTTCTTACTAATCGATTGATGTGATTTGTTCATCACAGCTCCAACTTGTAGCCCGTTTTGGGCACCGTTTTTATTAGCTCTTGATTAAAGGGTTTATCAACTTTTAGGCGTAATTGATACATATGCTTGCGCAGAATATCTTGGTCGGGCAAATCATCAGGCCACAGCAATTGCTCGATCGCTTGTTTCGTCGCCACGCCCGGATAGCTTTCAATCAGTAATTTTAGGATTTTAAAGCCACTGTGGTTAAGTGTTATCGCTTGATTTTGTCGCCACACTTGGTGACTTTTCAAATCTAAGGTTAGATCACCACATTGAATTTGGGTTTTAAACCCGCTGCCCGAACTTCGACGAATTACTGAGGATATTCTTGCCTCAAGTAACTCAAGGTTAAAGGGTTTTACGATATAGTCATCGGCGCCTTCCCGCAATCCAAGTAGCATATCCTCGTTGGTATCACGTGCGGTGAGCATAATGATTGGCGTGTTGTGGCCTAGGCTACGTAGCTGTTGGCAAACATCGATACCATTTACTCCCGGCAGCATCACGTCTAAAATAATACAATCAAAGGCTTGTTGCTGGGCTAGCACAAGGCCTTGAGTGCCCGTGGCGGCATAGTCAAACTGAAACGACGTATCTTCAAAATAGTCAAAGATAACTTCGGCGACTTCCTGGCAATCTTCAATTAATAAAACGTTCATTTATTTCCCCAATGACATTTGAGCAGCAAACGGCTCTTAGTTTGATTGAGCTGCTTACAGTCGCCGAGCTCTGCAATAAGCTCGCTATGGTCAGTATGAGCTATCGCAAGGAAAAATGCGCGCTGTGAACGCAGTAATTGTATCAACTGAGGCTCATTATCAAGTAACTTCGCCTGTCCTTTGGAATAAAATTGCGCCGAGAATGGGCGTGCTTTCCAGTAATAGAGCGGCGATTGTCCACTACTTTGATACTGATCTTCTAATAGCGCCGACTCGGCGACTTTTTTCGATAATCCTGAAATAAACACAAATAGAATAGTAATGAGTAATATATACGTGGTGAAGGCTAGCCCAAGTGTCCGCCGCGACAATTGACTATTGATGGCGATTAGCACCGCCATCGCACTAAACCCTGGTAAAACATATGCAGGAAGAATATTGCCCGCCACGGTAAACAGTAGCATTGGCGCAATCATCCAGCAGATTAAATAGCGACTTAGACCCTCATGTCGTGACTTAGTAATCTTTGTTTGGCTGCGTTTACGTTTTATCAGCATTGCGATGATCACAAAGGACCATGGGAATGCGCTAGCGAGCCAGAACAGCCAAATCGTGCCTTTGGTTTCGACATGGGCTGTGCCATACAAGTCACCTTGCCAGCCAGAGACGATAAAGCGCTGGATATGCTCACCAACAATGAAATACTCTAAGAAGCCTGGACTCTTTATCTCGGCCACAATATACCAAGGCAGGGCGATTAGCAGCATTAGGGGAATGCCGGTGAACCACGGCAGACTTTTGATTGCGGTCACGAAACAGCGTTGCCAGAGGCTCCAACTGACTAACGCGATGCCTATCAATACTATAGCGACAGGCCCTTTGATTAACAGGCCTAGGGCCAACGCGACAAAAAACAGATGACCATCGCGTCGTGACTGCGTGCGATAGCTTTGCCAGAAGCTGACCATGGCTAATGTGATCGACATGAGCAAAGCGACATCGGTCATGACCATGCCGGACGCTATGATAAAGCCTAATGACGATGCCATCACTAGACAAGCATAAATTGCGGAGTAACGACCTGATACCTTGTTAGCGAAACGATAGATTAGTGCTAATGTGATGATCCCACATAGAAAATGCGGCAGCCTAGCGCTAAATTCATTAACCCCAAACCACAGAAAACTGATTGCGCTGATCCACGTTTGAAACGGAGGTTTTCCCCAGAAGGGTACACCGTAGTCAAATTGCGGGGTGATCCAGTTTTGCGTTTCCAGCATGATACGCGCCATCTCACCATAGCGAGCTTCGGTGGTGTCATATAGTGGGTACAGCCCTAAGGTAAGTAGACGTGTTGCAAGTAGTGCAATGATAAGGGCTAGCGCCCAAGACAACACGTTGACTGTTTGCTGCTTAGGCATGACTCGTCACCTGATCGGTGCCTGACTCCTTAACCAGTGTTAACACGTTTTCATTGCTGACAGCGTCCATGATCAAGTAGATAGGCCTCGCCTTGCTTTCGGTATAAATGCGCCCGACATATTCGCCTAAAATTCCCATCGCAAGCAGCTGTACGCCACCTAAGAAAAGTCCGACTAGCATCAATGACGGGTATCCTGCGACACTCTCACCCAACACCAATGTCTTCACTAGCACAATCACCCCATAGGCAAAGGCAGAGAGAGATACGCTAGCACCCAACCATGTTGCCAAGCGGAGCGGCTTAACGCTAAAGGCGGTGATCCCTGACAGGGCAAGCTTTACCAATTGAAAAAATGACCATTTTGTTTCTCCGGCAGCCCTTTGTGGTCGTTCAAATTCGAGGGTAGTTTGATGGAAACCCGGCCACGACATGATGCCCTTCATGTATCGGGTACGCTCGGGAAGGCGTTTAATCTGTTCAACAACGCGGCGACTTAGTAATCTAAAATCGCCGACATCACGTTGTAATGGTACATCTGAGAGGTGGTCGAGCAGACGATAATAGACATGTGCGCTAAAGCACTTAAAGGCAGATTCACCCAAGCGTGCACTGCGTTTCATGTTGACGACATCATTGCCCCGGCGCCATGCCGTTATCATCTGAGGTAATAGCTCGGGGGGATCTTGTAGGTCAGCATCAAGCATGACAACGGATTGTCCTAGACAGTGATCGAGCCCGGCACTCATCGCCGCTTCTTTACCGAAATTCCTCGATAGGTTAAGGCATTCGATGCGGACATGGTTACCAGGACTGCTTAAGGAGCGCATGATCTGCCAGCTATCATCTTTACTTCCATCATTAATATAAATCACTTCAACAAACTCTTGCGGAAGATTCACCAGCACCTTGCTCAATTGATGATGAAACAACGGCAGCATCTCCCGTTCGTTGTAGACCGGTACCAATATACTTAGGGTGATTGGTTTGCATTGTGCCGTATCGTTGGAAATCGTCATCATCAGTTACTCGAGTTGATTTTTGTTGCGGCACAATAACCTCGTCACGGTCTAAAAAAGGTCAGGTTGCGATGACATTTATATGACACGGTTCAGCCTACCGTGCCGCTAGTATAGAATCAGTGGTGGTGATGAATGGTGTCTAAATTTTTTAAATTCTGTGTCGTCGGTTGTTGTGGCCTAGTGGTCGATAGCTTGTGTTTTTACATTCTTTATCCGTTGGTAGAAAACATGATGGCAGCTCGTGTGTTTTCTTTTTGGTGTGCAGCCACAACAACATGGCTTGGCAATCGTTATTTTTCATTCTCGCTTGAGGTTCCCCAGCCCATGGCTGCTCAGTGGTTACGCCATATGAGTAGTGTCCATGCGTCGGGCGCGCTTAACTTATTGTGTTTCTATGGCCTAAGTGAGTTCGTTGTGCTTCCTGTCGCTTTTAGCCTTGGAATTTTGATAGGCACGCTGGCGAACTATGCCTTAGCTGATCAATTTGTATTTTCTAATCGTAATTAATCGGTTAGAACGCCGCCAGTTCACCGCGTAGTTGCCCATTTTTAACCTTTGTTTACAACATTTAATCAACAGCCGTTAGTTAGTTTGCTATAATTGTTGAGCTCGTTCTCAATTCAATTTTATTTCTGTGGTGTTAGTTATATGGCAAAATCTTTTTCGTATTGGATCAACATTCTACGTTGGCCTGTTAGGTTACTCGTTCGCAGTAAACTCATCCCTGAAGATCCATGTCAGGAACTAAATATCGATCCCAATAGACCTATTATTTATGTGCTTAAAACGGAATCGGTGACTGATTTACTGGCTTTAGAACGGCTGACCAAGTCATTATCACTGCCTGCGCCTACCGATGAGCTAAAGCTAGGGGACAGCACCATACCACGCTATTTCTGTGTGCAGGGTCGTAAACCGCTATTTGGCAAGGCGCCCAATGGTGAGAAGTTTATTGCTCGCTTTAGCGAGTTAGTGCATTTACTACGCGAGCAGCATAACCACCAGATTCAATTGGTGCCGGTGTCAATTCTATGGGGGCGCGATCCCGGGCGAGAGAAAAGCTCAGTTCGCACCGAGATGCTCGAAGATGAGCAAGCATCATGGCTACGTAAATTCTTGATGATTTTGTTTTTAGGTCGAGACAACTTTGTTCGCTTTAGCCAAGCAATCTCGATGAGCGAGCTTCTTAGCACGCGCGCCAGTGATGAACGTATAGCCCATAAGCTTAGTCGTTTGGCTCGTTTTCATTTCTATCGCCAGACTAAAGCGATGTTAGGTCCTAAATTGGTTTACCGGAAGGCATTGGATAAGCGCCTGATGAAATCGGCTGCGCTACAACAGGTGATGACCGATTATGCCAAAGATAAGTCACTAAGCGAGCAACAGGTTCGAGATGAAGTAAGCGAAATGGTCGACGAAATAGCGGCAAACTACTCCGAACGTATGCTTAGAATCGTCGACCGGCTACTAACGTGGTTATGGAATAAATTGTATAAAGGCATCAGTATTTCCAATGATGAGCGGGTTAGACAATTAGCGCAAGATGGTGAAGAGATCATCTTTGTACCATGTCACCGCAGCCACATGGATTACCTATTATTGAGCTACGTGATTTATCGCCAAGGTATGGTACCACCACATATTGCTGCCGGGATAAACCTAAGTTTTTGGCCAGCAGGGCCTATTTTTAGACGCGGCGGGGCATTTTTTATGCGCCGTACCTTTAAAGGTAATAAGCTTTATGCGGCAGTCTTTAGAGAGTATTTACATCAGCTATTCAGTAATGGTTACTCGGTTAAATATTTTACTGAAGGCGGGCGTTCGAGAACGGGGCGTTTACTCAATCCAAAGACGGGTATGGTGGCGATGACGGTACAGGGTCTGCTACGTGGTATCGAACGGCCCATTACATTGGTCCCGGTTTATCTTGGCTATGATCATGTGATGGAAGTGAGTACCTACCATAATGAGTTAAAAGGTAAGTCGAAGGAAAAAGAGTCGTTCGGACAAGTATTAAAAACGCTGCGTAAGCTGAAAAACTTCGGTCGCGCTTATGTTAACTTCGGTGAACCTATCGCACTCAATAAGTATCTTGATGATCATGTTGAAGATTGGCAGTCGAATATCGATCCCATCGCGATTCAAAAACCGAGTTGGCTAACACCGACGGTTAACGGTATTGCCAATAACATCATGGTTAATATTAATAATGCCGCGGCAGTTTCTGCAATCACCTTGTCGGCATTGGTATTGCTGGGGGTTGAACGTCGAGTGATCACTAGAGATGCGCTGATAGCACAGCTCGACCTTTACTTAGAACTATTACGTCAGGCACCTTATCATAGTGGTGTTACCGTGCCCTCTATCACAGGGCAAGAGCTGTATCAGCGGGCATTAGAGCTAGAAAAATTCACTGTTAGCGCCGATGAACTTGGTGAGGTGGTGAGTCTCGATGTGTCAGGGGCTGTGACAATGACCTATTATCGCAACAACATTTTGCATCTATTTGCGATGCCCTCATTAGTCGCAGCGGCGATGGTCTATCATAACTGCAGCACTCGTGCGCAAATCGATCACGTGATTGAGCAATTATATCCGCTGGTTAAGAACGAATTGTTTATCGGTTTCGAGCAAGAGGGCTTAGCGGATTACATCGACCAAATATTACATACGATGGTTGAGCTTAAGGTGATCAGTCAAATCGACAATGGCTACGGTATTATTGCCGATAAGAAACCACAGATGATGATTATGGCGCACCATATTCAGGAAACGCTTGAGCGCTACGCGATTGTACTAAAAATAATGCAGAAGAAGCCACAGATTGAACGTGGTGCGCTAAGTCGCGACAGCCATGTCTTGGCCAAGCGTTTATCCAATATCCACGGTATTAACGCGCCTGAGTTTTTTGATAAGACGGTGCTCTCGACCTTTATCTCTGGCCTACGAGAGCAAGGTTATATCACCGATAGTACTCAGGGGCATGATGAAACGACTGTTGAGTTGGTGAAAACGGTTAGTGGGTTATTGCGCCCGACCGTATTGGCAACTATCAAAGCAAGCTTAACCTAACATGCTTATTACTTTACTCAGGTTACTATGAAATAAGTGAGCAGGTTAAAGTAAGCCAACTGTTACTGGAATGGATGCCGGTTCAAGCCTCGAGCGCAAGCGGATTTACGGCGAGTTGAGCGTCTTTAGCTTGCTGAGCTGAAGCATCTACATAGCCATGTAACTTAATACCTGATTAGTGCTATCAGCTCGGCCGTTGATAGCGCTAGTCAATAAAGTAAGCAATCACTAAACCAACAAATAATGTTAAGCCGACATAATTGTTGGCGAGAAAGGCGGCAAAGTAAGCCTCTCGAGTACGCTTTAGGCAACAGCGCTGTTGCTGCACAAACAACATAGCCACTAGCGCTATCGCCACATAAAAAATCGGATGAATGGCAGCGATTAATGTCACCTTGATAAGGCAAAAAATGGTGACTGCTTGTAGTAACCCGACGGCAATTAAATCGTAACGGCCAAATAATATCGCGGTCGACTTGACCCCAATTTTTAAATCATCGTCGCGATCAACCATGCCATAAAGCGTATCATAAGCCACTGTCCACGCAATGTTCGCCGCAAATAGCCACCAACACACGGTGGGTAACTCATTACTTTGTGCGGCAAACCCCATCGGAATCGCCCAACCAAAGGCCATACCCAATACCACCTGCGGCAGGTGGGTATAACGCTTCATAAAGGGATAGGTCGCTGCTAATGCCACCGCAATAAATGATAGCCCTATCGTGAGGCTATTCATGGTTAATACCAGTAAAAAGGACAGTAGTAATAAGCTAAAAAACAGCACCAGCGCCTGCTTGCTACTCAGGGTGCCTGCAGCCAATGGTCGATGTTTAGTACGTTCGACGCGTCCGTCTACTTTACGATCGGCAAAGTCATTGATCACGCAACCTGCGCTGCGCATCAAAAAGACACCGATGGTGAATACAACGAACACATCCCAGCTCGGGAAACCTTGAGCGGCAATCCATAACGCCCAATAGGTTGGCCATAATAGCAATAAAGAACCGATCGGCTTATCTAAGCGCATCAGTTGGATATATCCCTGGAATGTCGCGCGTTCCATTATTTTACAGCCTCTTGATAGGCATAACTATTGGGAAGAAAGACCTCTGAAACCATAAGCGCTTGACCATCGAGAGTAAAGATTGAGCGACGTGCCCACAGGTCATGCTCTGCCTCAAGGTTTATACTCTTTGAAAATTGAGCCATGGTTGATGTCGTCGAAAATGAGGTGGTTTCAAATGCTTGACGCTGCATATTACCTGCTCGAAACAACACTTCACCCAACGAGGTATTGCCTAGCGTTTTTAACAAGCTGTCGGCGTAATCCAAGGTGTGTCGTGGGATAAGGGTACGGGCATACACTTGCGGTCGACCGTCACACATGAGTAAGACTTCACGGCTACTAATATTCTCTGCGGGTGAAAATAAGCTTTGCTCACCAGCGGAGATTATCGCTTTGCCTTCACGCAATACAATTACTTCAAAATGCTCAGCACAAGATTGTAAGCGCTGTGTGAGGGAATTTTTATCAAATAGCCAACTAATTAATTCGGGCGACAGGCTTTTTGTGTTACCGCTTTGTTGGGCTAACCATTGGTTGTTACAACCTTCGCTAAAGGGTAATTCACTGTGATTAATGGCTGTCGGTTTTTTTTTGAGGTTCACTGGCATTCGTTATCGATGATCATCTTATAATTGGTATTATGCTTGAGCTGAGGTTAAAAATCATGTGCTTTTGGGGAAATAATTGCTAAAAGCCTCGGTTCGATTTACCATTGTTAATTCCTCTAAATTTAATATCACTAGTCTGATTTGGCTAGTAACAAAAAGGATAAGTTGTGAATATGCAAAAGCTGTTTAGTGCCCTGCTGTGTGTACTATTGATGAGTGTCAGTGTTAATACCTTTGCTGAGGATGATGTCGTTGATGATTATGCTTATTTTGGCTTCGAACCCGATATAATTACCAATTACATCAGCAGTGGTAAGAAAGTGGGTTTTGTGCGTATTACCATGGAAGTGATGGTTAAAAGCGCCGATCACATCGAAATCATTGAGCATCATGCACCGCTAATTCGTGCGACTGTGGTTGAAATACTCGGTGAACAAACTGAAATGAAGATTAAGTCAGCCTCAGGAAAATTTGAAATCCGCGAGTTGTGCCTTAATGCGATTAACCGACTGCTCAAAGAAGAAACCGGCCAAGAACTCGCCGAGCGTCTCTTATTTACCAAGTATATTTATCATTAATGTTTGATTGGCTTAGCGTCTATCCAAGCTAAGGCGCAACCAACTAATAGGCCGCCGAGGTGTGCGCCGTTCGCCACGGGTACGCCTAACAGATCAAAAAAACCTGCCACTAACCACAGCAACATAAAGCCGATATAGGCTGGTGGTAGCAGCAATCCAGCTTGCGGCTTGTATTTACCCAAGATCCAAAAATAACCAAGTAGTGCATAGACGACACCAGATAGACCGCCAAATGCCGGACCTGCCATAAAATATTGCAGTAGATTGGGTAAGCTACTGGCTAAAATAAACAGCACCATTAGTTTAGAGCTCGAGATTCGTTGCTCAATCTGCCCGCCGAGATACCACCACCACAGTAAGTTAAAGATGATATGCAGTGCTGAGAAGTGTAATAACGCGGGGGTAAACAGGCGCCAAATCTCGCTAATATTATCGAGTATCAGTGGGTTGAAAAAGCCGAGTACATTATAAAGCGTCGGGACATTGATCAATTTTGTTAGATAGACAAAGACGCAAAGCGAAAATATAGCCAACGTGACGGGGCCCGCGTGCATAATGAAATCGGTGATCAACGATAAGTTAGCGTGACGATGATTGGCGATGCTGATCTGTGGATTGGCACTGCTCCATGAGGCCGCCATATATTTACTGTGATGCGGATCTTCTAGAAATTGCTCGAACTGCTGTTGAGTAAAGGTGTGCGCCGAGGGCTCGGCAATTGATATCACAAAGTTATCTTCAATATTCTGACTGAGGACACAGACGACGCCTTGTCCCATCATATAATCAACAAATGCTTGCGCCATTCTGCCGTTGGGTAGTGTTCCAATTACCGTCATTAACTCATCTTCCTTAATTTTTGTACCACGAACCATCGTTATTTCGTTTTATCCAAGGTTGAGAAAACCAATAGTACCCTGATTTACTGCGACTCTGTGCCGTGCAATTATAACGCGATCGGCCGCTGGGCAGTGCAACCGGTGATACGATGGTAAAGTGTTGTTGATCAACCCAGGTTGGAATTACTTTTTCACCGAGAATATAACAGCTTAACGTTTGAACGTAGAGATCCTTGGTCTCAATTTTTACCCGCAGCTCCGGCTTATATTGATGATTGTTAAGTGGGTGTTGATCGAGTTGTGGATTAGCATTTGCTAGTGCGACCACTGGCATCGCCATTGACTTAAGTTTCACCTTAAGGGTCTTGAGACTCGCGTAACGACCTGACGCCGGAAAACGCGGCAGCGCGCTAAAGTCTGAATTCGCTGATAAGGCTCCAGAATGCTGCCCAATACCGATGTAACCCAGCTTGGTCACTAGTTGTTGTAGTTCGGTATTGTATTCGCCATAAGGGTAGGCTAAAAACTTATGATCTTGGCCGGTTTGTTCGACAATTTGTTGTTGTGCGGTGTTAATGTCTCGTTCGATGCGTGACAACCATTGCGCTTGGGTTTCATCTTTCAATAGTCGATTAAGGTGTAAATGCTCGAGACTGTGGCTAGCGAACTCAACGCCGTTACCACTCATTTCTTTGATTTGCTGCCAACTGAGTAAATTACTGTAGCCGGCACTAATCTCTTTGGGCGCAATAAAAACGGTATAAGGAAAGTTATATTGCGTTAAGATGGGGTCCGCGTTGGTCAACACATTGACATAGCCATCATCGAAGGTAATCGCGACAGTCTTGTCAGGGAGTGTTTTATTTTTTTTGAGCCGTTGGAGAATAGTCGCTAATGGCAAAACATTGAAATCATTTTGTTTTAAGTAATTCATATGCAGTGAAAATTGCTCGACTGAAATACTCGTAGAGGGCGGTGTATCATCGCTGACGTGGTGATATTGCAATACCACTACGGCACTTGCCTGAAAGGAGCAAGCTAATAAAAGAAAAACAAATCGTTTAAACCACATCATTATACTCAAAGGAACTTCAACAGTAGTGAACATTGTCACCTCCATTACCAATCAGCGCAAGCTATTGCTGCTCGCGATACCGATGATTCTATCAAATATAACCACTCCGTTACTGGGGATGGTGGATACAGCGGTCATCGGTCATCTCGAACATGCCTATTATCTTGGTGGCATTGCCGTAGGTAGTATGATTATTAGCATTATATTTTGGCTAGCCGGCTTTTTACGCATGTCGACCACGGGAGTGGTTGCGCAAAGCTTAGGCAGCAACGATAGTGAGCAGGCGTGGCGCTACTTCTTCCACTCACTCATTATAGCCTTAGTCTTGGCTTTTGGATTGATACTATTACAACGCCCAATAATTAATGCCATATTTTCTGTGATTGACGCCAGCGATGAGGTGGCTTATTACGGCCGTGAGTATTTTTCAATCCGCATTTATTCGGCGCCTGCTGCGTTAGCTAATTTAGTCTTCTTAGGGTTGTTTGTCGCACGCCAGCAGGTTAAGTGGGTTGTCTATCAACTGTTTACCATTAATGTCATTAATATACTTTTGGATTTGTTTTTTGTCCTACAGCTCGAATGGGGCGTTGCTGGTGCCGCTTTGGCCTCTGTTATCGCCGACTATTGTGGGCTGTTATTGTTAAGCGTTGTACTAGTTCCCGGACTAAAAAAACTTGATTGGCGGCAACTGATCACGCCGAAAATGGCACTGTTTTCACGTTTATTCAGCCTTAACCGTGACATCTTTGTTCGGTCGTTAGCGCTGCAAATGTGTTTGGCCTTTGTCACCATAAAGGGCGCGCAGTTGGGGGATGTTACCGTAGCCGCGAATGCGATCTTACTCAATCTATTTATGTTTGCTTCATACGGCTTAGATGGTTTTGCTTACTCTGCGGAGTCCTTAGTGGGAGAAGCTAAAGGGGCTGGTGATGAGGATAAACTACATCAAGTCGTGGTGGCGAGTACCATGTTTAGTGGCGTGGTCGGCTTGTCATTCGCATTAGTATTGTGGGCGTGGGGTGACTTATGGGTGATATTTTTAACCGATATTGGCGCAGTCCAAGTCATGGCTATTGGCTATTTGCCGTGGTTAGTGGCTATTTGTGCAATAGGTTGGCTAAGCTTTTTGATGGATGGTGTTTATATTGGGCTGACGCGTGCAAAAGCGATGCGTAACTCGATGCTATGCTCGGCACTGATATTTTTTGGTGTGTGGTTTTTAGCTAAAGAGTTTGAAAATCACGGCCTGTGGTTGGCTTTTTTTTGTTTCATGGTGTGTCGCGGTGTTAGCCTCAGTATTAACTATTGTCGGCTAAAACGACAATCACAACTTACCGCTTAGCATCTGCCAAAACATTTTCCAGTCGCCCATTAAACTCCAAACGGGGTAAGTGAAGGTGGCTGGTCGGTTCTTCTCAAACACAAAATGACCGAACCACGCACAGCCATAGCCAATGAGCGGTAAAGTAAACAATAGCAGGTACTGTGCTTGAATGATCGAATAGGTCAACACGACCAAGATCAACAAGCTGCCGACAAAGTGCAAGTTACGGCAGACTCGATTACGATGTTGAGTCAAGTAAAACGGATAAAATTCTTTAAACGATTGATACTTCATTTGATACCAATTACAGTAAATAACTGCCCACTTGTGCAGGTTAAAATTAACGATAACGGCGTTGCTCTCAATCCTAATAGCTAGCTATTACTCAATCGAGCGCCTTGTTCTAGTTTATTTTTCCTTTGCACAACAAGATCACTTACTTAATGTAATTGGTATGACTCATTCTCACTGATTATTTTAAGTATGGCAGCGCATCACCATGCATATTGTCAATACTCATGCCGTGTTCAAGGAAAATATCACGTATTGCACCAACCATCTCAAAACGACCAGCGGCATAAATTTCAAAATCACTAAGATCGCTATGTTGGGCTAATACAGCGGTGTGAACTTGACCTAGTGCACCTTGCCAGTCGGCAGGGGCGTCTTCAACAACCGGCACGAAGGTTAGATTGCTATTGTTGGCCGCTAATTCGGTCATCTCGTCGAAGGCGTACATGTGGCTAGCATCTTTACAGCCCCAGTAGACGGTTACTTGGCGTTGATCCTTATCTGCACTCAGTTGGCGCACAATCGAGCGGACATAACTAAATCCTGTTCCGCCGGCGATGAGGATAATGGGACGCTGATTATCATTAACGAGCTGTGCTTCACCATGTGGCGCTAAGATTTCAATCTTACCGGCTTGCTTCATGCGCTCTATGACTTGCATCGGGTAGCTATGAACTTCCGATGCACCTATGTGTAGCTCGAGTAATTCACCATCGGCCGGTGCGCTAGCGATTGAGAATGGGCGTTTGTCATCGTCAGACATCTTGACCATCAGGTATTGACCCGCTTCAAATTTGATCGGTGTTTCTAGACGCAGCACTACATGGTAAACACAATCGTTAAATGCTTCTAAACGTTCAACGCTACATTGAATTTGGGACATTAAATTACCTTTACTAAAAAATTGGGCGCTGAATTAATATGTTCAGCAAGCTATATCGCTAAGAGTATCTTATATTAACCGCCAATAAAATTTTAACGGTTAAATAATTTGTTCTAATTTATTGCTCGAAAATAGCCAAATCATCCCAAATGTCGTCGATTCGGTCTTTGATTTCTTTCGTCATAACAATAGGCTCACCCCATTCTCGAGTGGTTTCCCCTGGCCATTTGTTGGTGGCATCCATCCCCATCTTAGAACCCAGACCCGCGACAGGTGAGGCGAAGTCTAGGTAATCAATTGGCGTGTTCTCGATAAGTGTGGTGTCACGTGCAGGATCCATGCGGGTGGTGATCGCCCAAATAACATCATCCCAATTGCGAGCATCGATATCATCATCACATACAATCACAAATTTGGTGTACATAAACTGGCGCAGATACGACCACACGCCCATCATCACCCGTTTTGCGTGACCTGGGTATTGCTTCTTGATCGTCACCACCGCCATGCGGTACGAACAACCTTCCGGTGGTAAATAAAAGTCGACTATTTCTGGGAACTGTTTTCTTAAGATCGGGACAAACACTTCGTTGAGTGCTACACCTAAGATGGCTGGCTCATCCGGCGGGCGTCCAGTGTAGGTACTATGGTAAATCGGGTCTTTACGATGTGTCATGTGCGTCACGGTAAACACCGGAAACTCCTCGACTTCATTATAATAGCCGGTGTGATCGCCATACGGACCCTCAGGAGCCATCTCTCCTGGCTCTAAATAGCCTTCGAGTACATATTCGGCACTGGCAGGTACTTCAAGATCGTTACTTAGGCATTTGACCACTTCACTACGGCTTCCGCGCAACAGTCCGGCAAATGCGTATTCAGATAACGTATCAGGTACAGGCGTTACCGCGCCGATAATCGTTGCTGGATCGGCGCCAAGTGCAACGGATACCGGGTAGCGTTCCCCGGGATTAGTCTGCTGAAATTCTTGATAGTCCAGTGCGCCACCACGGTGTGATAACCAGCGCATGATTAACTTGTTCTTAGCGAGTAGCTGCTGGCGGTAGATCCCTAGATTTTGGCGCTCTTTATGAGGGCCTCTGGTGATCGTTAGTCCCCAGCTAACCAATGGTGCGACATCTCCCGGCCAACAATGTTGAATAGGCAAGGTGGTCAAATCGACATCATCCCCTTGATATACAACATCTTGGCAAGGAGCCTTACGCAGCCGTTTGGTCGGCATATTGAGCACCTGCTTATACATAGGTAGTTTGTCCCATGCATCTTTAAGCCCCTTCGGTGGCTCGGGCTCCTTGAGCTGCGCCATGAGTTCACCGACGTCACGTAGCGCGCTAGCATCTGTCTGTCCCATCGCTAATGCCACGCGTTCGGGAGTGCCGAAGAGGTTCGCCAGTACTGGGACGTTGTAGCCTTTTGGATTTTCAAATAGCAGTGCTGGGCCCTTTGCTCGTAAGGTACGGTCACCAATCTCGGTCATTTCGAGATACGGGTCGATTTCTTGTTTGATACGTTTTAACTGACCAAGCTTTTCGAGTTGGTCGATAAAATCACGCAGATCATTATATTTCATGTATTAGGGTTACCCAGCTAAGAATATCACTATTGTAGCAAACACTAATCCGCCGACCTAATGGCGAGTAAAAAAACTAGCAAGCAAACTTTGACAGTTGTACTAGTATTAAGTTGAGCTAATGAACAGGATGTCACTTTGCTAGAATCATTAAATAATACCAATTGCATTAATTAAGTGACCTATTTTGTAGCGAGGATAACTATTTTATGCAAATGGTATAAATTCTACCATGGGTATTTGCCCTGCTTTTTATACTGACTCGGTTAGGCAGAATACATACTCG
>Ga0209395_1001301_pt1 | contig 35327 bp, 29 predicted proteins | sample GOMGulsemesocosm_3_FD_184635 | JGI IMG/M metagenome (GOLD analysis project Ga0209395, IMG submission 184635) | Methane-oxidizing microbial communities from mesocosms in the Gulf of Mexico - GOM9D Gulf of Mexico (SPAdes) (version 2) | ecosystem: Environmental > Aquatic > Marine > Cold seeps...
CGGCCCCTGTGGCGGCGTGCAAGCGAATGGCAACTGCGAAGTCTACGCCGAGAAACGTTGTGTCTGGGTTGAGGCCTGGGATGGTAGCCAAAAGATGAAGCAGGGTGATCGTATTCTTGCTGTGCAGCTGCCGGTTGATTATAGCAAGCAGGGCAGTTCTGCCTGGTTGCGTGAGGTGCGCCATATTCGGCAACAAAAGCAGCAAGACGACCAACAACCAGGGGAGCGCTCCTAATGTTTTTTGAAGATGAACCAACCCCGGGTGAGCATCTACCTATTCTGCCGGGTCATACCTCACCGGGCCGCTTTGAGCGGGTGTTGCGTGCTGGCGAATTTGCGGTTACCTCGGAGCTTGCTCCCCCCGATTCAGCCGACCCGGAAGATGTTTACGCACGTGCGCGGGTATTCGACGGTTATGTCGATGGCATGAACGCTACCGATGGCTCTGGCGCCAATTGCCATATGTCCAGTGTCGCTATGTGCGCGCTGTTGACGCGGATTGGTTATGCGCCGGTGATGCAGATCTCCTGCCGGGATAAAAACCGCATCGCCATTCAGGGTGATGTGCTGGGTGGCGCGGCCATGGGTGTCACCAATATGCTCTGCCTCACCGGTGATGGTGTGCAGGCTGGCGATCATCCAGAGGCAAAACCAGTATTTGATCTCGATTGTATGTCTTCACTGGAGACGATACGCGGGATGCGCGATGAGAGTCGTTTTCTCAGCGGGCGTAAGATCACTGCTCCACCGCAGGTTTTCCTGGGTGCGGCATCAAATCCTTTTGCACCACCGTATGATTTTCGACCCCATCGTATGGCTAAGAAAATTGCCGCGGGTGCTCAGTTTATTCAAACCAACTATTGTTTTGATATCCCAAGGTTCAAAGAATTTATGGCTCGCTCAAGAGATCTTGGCCTGCTGGAAAAAGTCTTTGTGTTGCCTGGCGTGGGGCCGATGGCGTCCGCCAAAACCGCTAACTGGATTCGCAATAACGTACCGGGGATTCATATCCCGGATGCGGTGATCAAGCGTCTGGGTGGTGCCGAGGATCAAAAGAAAGAAGGCCAGAATATTTGTATTGAACTGATTCAGGAGCTCCGGGAGATTGCCGGGGTGAGTGGAGTTCATGTTATGGCGTATCGTCAAGAAGAGGCGGTCGCTGACATTATTGATCGTTCGGGAGTTCTGCAAGGGCGTGTGCCCTGGTACCCCGGCCGTGACAAAGAGTTACTACAGGAGAAAGCTTGAGTATGACCGATACTATTGTTAGTTCAGCCAAACAGGAAGTCGTTCTCGGCTTTGAGCGCCCATTTGTCATCATTGGGGAGCGTATCAACCCCACCGGCCGTAAGATTTTGGCGGCAGAGATGAAAGAGGGTGACTACAGTCGAGTGAAATCTGATGCGTTAGCTCAGATCGCGGCCGGTGCTCATATCCTGGATGTTAATGCGGGTATTCCTCTGGCGGATGAGCCGAGAATACTGGCGGAGGTAGTTCAGTTGCTGCAGGGCATGACGGACATGCCACTTTGTCTTGATTCATCGATTGTTGCAGCGTTGCAAGCCGGTTTGGAAGTGTACAAGGGCAAGGCACTGGTTAACTCTGTGACCGGTGAAGAAGAACAGATGGAGCAGGTGCTGCCACTGGTGAAGAAATACGGTGCGGCGGTTGTCGCCATCTCTAATGATGAGACCGGTATTTCCCAGGATCCTGATGTGCGCTTTGAAGTCGCCAAAAAGATCGTCCAGCGTGCTTCTGATTACGGTATTCCTGCCTCTGATGTGGTTGTCGATCCGCTGGTGATGCCAGTGGGTGCGGTCAATACCGCCGGTGTGCAGGTGATGAAACTGATTCATCGGTTGCGTACAGAATTGAAAGTGAACACCACCTGTGGTGCTTCCAACATCAGTTTTGGCTTGCCTAATCGAGATGGTATCAACGGTGCCTTCCTGAGCATGGCGATCCAGGCCGGCATGACGTCAGCCATCACCAACCCGCTGCACCAAGAGGTTATCGCGGCGACATTGGGTGCTGATGTGATGATGGGGCGTGACCCGGATTGTATGAACTGGATCAAGCGCTTCCGTGAAGCGCCTGCTGAAGGTGAAGGTGCTCGTGGACGTCGCCAGACTCGTCGTCGCGCTTGAGGTTGATGTTATGAATGATACGGTCATGTTTGATGCTGTTGCCTCGCCTGATAAGGCAACAGTTGTCTTTACTCCTTCGGGCCTGCGGGGAGAATTCCCCGTCGGTACATCGGTACTCCAGGCCGCCCAGCAGTTAGGGGTAGATCTGGACTCTACCTGTGGTGGATGGGGAGTTTGTGGCCGTTGTCAGGTAAAACTCAGTACCGGGGACTTTCCGAAACATGGAATAAATTCGCGTGCTGAACACCTGTCGCCTCCGACGGAAGTGGAGGTGAGCAGTGAAACCAATGTGTTGGAGAACGGCCGCCGTTTAAGTTGTTCTTCGAAAATTCTTGGCGACATGGTCATTGATATCCCTTCGGACAGTCAGGTGCATCAACAGCACATTGTCAAAGAAGCTGGTGATCATGACATCGACAATGAACCGGCAGTAAAACTCTATCAGGCACAGGTGCCGCCGCCGAATATGCATGAGCCGGCATCTGACCTGCGTCGACTACAGCTCTTACTACTACAACAGCTTCCGGTCGCGCACCTTAACTGCGAGCTGGCGGTCATTCAACAGTTGCAGCCGGCGCTGCAAAGCGGCGAGCGCCACGTGACCGTTGCTGTTTATCACACCGCTGGCAATCAGGCGGAGATTATTGCTATCTGGCCTGGGGTTAAGGAGCGAGTGTTTGGGCTGGCGGTAGATCTGGGCTCAACCACTGTTGCTGCTCACCTGTGCGATTTAACTGACGGTAAGGTAATGGCCTCTTCGTCGGTGATGAACCCGCAGATTCGCTTTGGCGAAGATCTGATGAGTCGTGTTTCCTACGTCATGATGAATGAGGGCGGTGACCGAGAGATGAGCGTGGTGGTGCGTGAAGCACTGTCCGGCTTGGCGCAGGATGCTGCGATCAAGGCGGGGATCAGCACCGAGGATATCCTCGAAATGACCATCGTCTGCAACCCGATTATGCATCACCTGTTGCTAGGTATTGATCCAACCCCCCTGGGCTCTGCCCCTTTTGCTCTGGCCACTGACTGGGCTGTTACCGTCAAAGCCTCGGAGCTTGATTTACACCTTAATCCGCAGGCACGTGCCTTTGTGTTGCCCTGCATTGCTGGTCATATCGGCGCAGATACTGCCGGTGTGATCCTGGCCGAACGGCCAGATCTGACGGATCAAGTCACCCTGTTGGTGGATGTCGGTACCAATGCTGAAATTGTGCTGGGCAACCGTCACCGGTTGTTGGCCGCTTCCAGTCCCACTGGGCCTGCATTTGAAGGTGCCCAGATCAGTTGTGGTCAACGGGCAGCCATCGGTGCGGTGGAGCGAGTACGAATCGACCGTGAAACATTGGAACCGCGTTTCAAAGTAATTGGCTGTGACCTGTGGTCGGATAATCCAGATTTTGCCCGTGAGACTGCCAATATCAATATTAGTGGTGTTTGTGGCTCCGGTATCATTGAAGTGATTGCCGAACTGTTTTTGGCAGGGGTTATCAATGCTGACGGCGTAATCAACTCAGCGATGGCTGAGAAAAGCCCGCGTGTTGTTGCTGATGGTCGTACCTTTGTTTATGTGCTGTATGAAGGGGATAAAACCCTGTGCATCACCCAAAACGATGTGCGTGCCATTCAGTTGGCCAAGGCGGCGTTGTATGCCGGAATTCGTCTATTGATGGATCACCTGGGTGTGAGTAGTGTGGACCGTATTGGCTTGGCCGGGGCTTTTGGCAGCCATATTGATGTCAAATATGCCATGGTATTGGGGCTGGTTCCTGATTGTAATCTGGAACTGGTCGGCCCAGTGGGTAATGCGGCAGGCACCGGTGCTAGAATAGCCCTGTTGGATCGTCACAAGCGTGAGGAAATCGAACAGGTATTGCGTAGAGTTGAGAAGATTGAAACGGCGATCGAGCCCAAGTTTCAGGATCATTTTGTTGCGGCGATGGCGCTGCCTCACCTCACCGATGAATTTGTCGAACTTGGAAAAGTGATACTGTTGCCCGAAAAAACGCAGGCCGTCGCTACAGAGGGAAGCTCACGATCAAGACGCCGAGGTCGGGCACGCAAAGTCTAAATTACCCTTTGACCATGCCATTGGTTAGCCCTCTAGCAACCACTCTTGTTACTTAAGATCCGGCTCGGGTGGGATATGTCGCTAGTCTCCGTTTCCGACAAGAGTGATAAAGCGCTGGCGAGTAATTGAGACTTGCGGAATCAGTCTGTTGATGGCGTTTTTCTTGCGCCTCGTCTTGATCCACGACGTGCCTTGCCGCCATTCAACGCTCCTCCGGCAACGCTTAAATCGCCTCCAAGCTGAGCTTTTGCTCCGGTGCTGATCTTGCCTAATACCCGTTCAAGCTGTTCCAAGCTGGGTTTATCTCTCGCCTGGTAATCCTGTAAGGCGTCAGCCATGGCGGCGATATGCATCGGCGTGGTGCCGCAACAGCCGCCGATGATGCGTGCGCCAGCGTCAGCCACCATCCGCGCATATTCAGCCATTAACTCCGGAGTACCGCTGTAGACGATCTTGCCATCGACATATTCGGGAATCCCGCAGTTAGCCTTGGCAACTAGGACGGGATCGAACTGTTGTTCATCGGCTGCGGTTTTCATATTGATGATCGCCGCAACCACCTCCGATGCACCCACGCCGCAATTAGTGCCACAGGCACTTGGTGCTGTTTCGAGCTCAGTACCAAGTTCTGCTCCAAGCTGTATAAGTTCAGCCGGAGTGACGCCCATCATTGTGCGGCCATTGGTGTCGATGCTCATGGTGTAAACCACCGGTAAGCCTGTTGTGGCTGCCGCCTGGTAAGCGACCTTGGCTTCCTGGCTGTCGGAAATCGTTTCGATCCAAAGCACATCAACGCCGCCCGCTTGCAGGGCTTCAGCTTGCTCCTTAAAAGCAGTAAAGGCATTCTCGCGGGACAGTGTGCCAGTGGGCTCTAAAATTTCACCCGTTGGCCCCATCGAGCCAGCAACTACAATGTCACGTTCGCTGGCATCGGCGAGTTGTCTGACAATTTGCGCTGCTGCGTGGTTTAGTTCGTGAACACGAGCTTCCGCATTGTGCAGTTTCAGGCGGTAGCTGGTTCCACCAAAGCTGTTGGTCAGCAGGATGTCCGAACCGGCATCAATAAATTGTTGTCCCAGCGTTGCGATACGTTCCGGGTAATCGATATTCCATAGCTCGGGCGCATCTCCGGTTTCCAAACCCATCGAAAATAGGTTTGTGCCCATTGCACCGTCAGCGAGCAGGTAGGTTCGTTCTTTCAGAAGGCGATTAAACAAGTTGTCCATCAGTATCCATTTTTCAAATTAGTTTTCATGATCGGATGTCGGCTATATATGTTCTTTAGGGCGTCTTTCGTCCCTTGGCGGAATACCGAACAGGTCACGGTAACACTTGCTAAAGTGAGGGGCTGAGACGAAACCACAGGCCAGGGAGACATCGACGACGGTCTTGTCGGTCTGTAACAGCAGTCGGCGTGCGCAGTTGAGTCGCAGTTCCATATAGTAGCGGGTGGGTACGCAGTGCAGGTATTTCTGGAAAAGACGTTCCAGTTGCCGCCGAGAGACGCCGACGTAATGGGACAGCTCATCGAGGCTCATCGGCTCTTCGATGTTGTTCTCCATCAATGTGATCGTTTCGATCAGCTTAGGTTGGTTGAGCCCCTGGTGTGTTTGCAGAGCGGTACGCTGAGGGTCGTTACTCTCACGAATGCGGTCGCACATGAATTGTTCAGAGATGTTGGCAGAGAGTTTGCCTCCATTGGTAGCGGTAATCAGCATTAACATCATGTCCAGGGGGGCGATGCCCCCGGCGCAGGTGTAGCGGTCACGATCAACGGCGTAGAGTTCGTTTTTTAACAGGGCATGGGGGTACTCTTCGCGCATGCTTTCCATGTTCTCCCAGTGGATGGTGCAGTTATAGCCGTCCAATAGACCGGACATGGCGAGCAGGTAGGAGCCGGTACATAGACCTCCCAGTGGAATCCCCTGACGATCCAGCTTACACAGGTGCTTTTGCAGGTTTTTTGAGAATGCCCCCGAGACGTCCTCACCTGAGCAAATAAAAAGAATATCGACGGGCGGCATCTCATCGATGGCGTAGTCGGGGGCGAGTATCAGGTTGTTGCTGGCGGTAACAGGGGTGCCATCCAGCGTTATCACCGGCCATTTGTAGAGCCTTTCGTTGGATAGTCGATTTGCCATTCGCAGCGGCTCGATGGCTGAACTGACTGCGATCATCGAATAATTGGGTAACAGTAAAAAACCATAGCTGATGGTTTTCTGTTGTTGCTTCTCAGAAGTCATCTTTTCCTCTTTTATTATCAGTGGAACAGATCGCGGCGGCCTTCCGTATCGTTGTAGCTTCATTCGAAGCAACGTTGGCGATACAACAACGCGTGGTGCTTGCGGCGGTTACCTTCCGTGATGAGAGGCCTCCTAGCAGGCCTTGAACCGGGAGCGATTTGACTTCGGGTATAGGACAAATCCTGAAGAGCCGGTTGCTAAACAACAATAGCTATTTTAGACGAAAACTTCCAGCTGATTAATAGCGAGGCGCAGAAACGCCGCGAAGATTTTACTGCCTTCGCGGCGCCGTTTTTCTGCTACTTTTAGTACGCCTGATTAGTAGTTGGCGTCCGGGAAGGCGGCTTTCCGGCCTTCTATGTAGGCCAGCAACGCGGCATCAATGGCTGGATCAAGCTCAGGTGGCTGATAGTCGGCCAGCATCTTTTTCCAAAGCGCGTTGGCACGTTGTTCCTGTGTCTTGCTGCCCTCGGATTCCCACTGTTCAAAACTGTTGTTATCAGCAATTGGCGAACGGTAGAAGGCAGTCTTGAAGTTGGCCTGAGTATGGGCGCAGCCCAAGAAGTGATTGCCCGGTCCGACTTCACGAATTGCATCCATTGCCTGGCCGTTCTCCGACAAATCCACGCCTTTGAGCAGGGTGGACATCATGCCGGCATTATCGGCATCCATAACAAATTTCTCGTAACCCATTGCCAGCCCGCCTTCTAGCCAGCCAGCGGTATGTAGCACAAAGTTAACACCGGCCAGAGCCGTTGGAATCAGTGTACTAACGGCTTCACCCGCGGCCTGAGCATCAGGAACCTTAGCGGCGCAGAAGCCTCCGCCGGAGCGGAATGGTACGCCCAGGCGACGTGCCAGAGCGGCCATGATGTAGAGTACTAGTGCAGGTTCCGGGGTGCCGAAGGTAGGTGCACCAGACTGCATAGAAATAGAGCTCGCGAAGCTGCCCAAAACCACTGGGGCACCGGGGTTGACCAGCTGCACGAAGGCCATGCCTGCCATTGCTTCCGCTAGAGATTGCGCGGCCGTACCGGCTACAGTAACGGGTGACATAGCGCCCGCCAGAATAAACGGCGTGATCACGCAGGCCTGGTTGTTACGGGCATAGACTTTGGCGGCACCGAGCATGGTATCGTCGAAGGTCATCGGCGAGTTTGCGTTGATCAGGCTGGTAACGATGGTTTTTGGTTTGCCTGTCTCTGGGTCGATGTAGTTGTCACCGAACAGGATTTTGCACATTTCTACCGTATCTTCGGCACGTTCAGGTGCTGTTACGGAGCCCATGAAGGCTTTGTCAGAATACTTCATGTGGGTGTAGAGCATGTCGAAATGACGTTTGTTTACCGGCAGGTCGACAGGTTCGCAGATGGTGCCGCCGGAGTGGTGCAGACTAGGCGACATGTAAGCCAGTTTCACAAAATTTTGAAAATCTTCGATGGTGGCGTAACGTCTGCCTTTATCCATATCGTAGACAAAAGGGCTGCCGTAAGCAGGAACAAAAACCGTGTTCTTACCGCCAATACGTACACTTTTTGCCGGATTACGTGCGTGCTGAGTATACTCCCGAGGCGCCGAAGCCTGGATAAGGGAACGACACATGCCACGGGGAAACTTGACCAGCTCGCCCTGTACATCAGCGCCGGCATCACGCCAGATCTGTAATGCTTCCTCATCGTCACGAAATTCAATGCCGATTTCTTCCAGAATGGTTTCGGCATTTTTTTCGATCAGGCTTAGGCCGTCTTCATCAAGTACTTCGTAGTAAGGTACGTTGCGGGTGATGTAAGGTGCACAGGCTTCAGTGCTCTGTTCACCTGCCTTACGGCCACCTCGGCGGCTACCTCGTCCGCGTGATCTTGTTTCACTCATTTTCTATACTCCGAATTCTTCAGGCAAGCCTGGTGCAGTTGTGCCGGTCGGTATCTACATGGATCAAAGACGACTGGCGGCGATCTGATTAGAAAGAGGTTCAGATGGCAATTAGTATGGGGTGCCATTTTCCGCAGGGCTGCTCTGCGAGCGACTTTGATCTATGTCTGAGCGTCATCTGAATCTTTGTCAGTAGACGCTGTGGGCGGGTGGAGGTGTGACTCAGACTTCGGGTGAGCACCGAATTGTTTGATGCAGAGGAAGATAAGTCTCGTGGGGCTATTTGCGCTCATTCGCTGTTTTATGGGGCCTGCCAGAGACTATGCTGGCAGCGCTACTAACCGATCAGCGTGTTGTTGACCGGTACTCCGAGTTACCTTTCGCCGATAGTGCGCCAAATATCAATGGCTCCATACTTTCTTATACTCGCGCTGGAAGGTTAGAGCAAACAGAGACCTTTGTTACCGTTTCTTGCGACCATTAAACACCTAGTTAAGACATGCGACTAGAAGATGTTTGACTGCGACATGAGGCTATTATTGATTTGATTTGCGGTGATGCGATGATCTATTGTTGCGCCCTCAAATGGGTGGTCAGAGAGCTGGCTTAGGCGGGCGGTTGTAACAAACGAGCGCTTGCAAGCGTCAGCGATACACTCGATAAGACAGGTTCTTAATACGTTCGGCTCTTAATGAGGTTCGAAAGGACCTGTTGAGAACGTTTATTTTTCTAATAAAGCACGGTGGGTGCTGATTAAGGAGCAGGAAATGCTTTTGCAAACGACTGTAGACCAACAAGCTGTTTCTGAGACTTCAACAATGGTTCAGACGTTAGGTGCCTGTTTGTTCGGTGCATTGATACTGTTTGCTGTGGGTTTTATGCCGATGGATGCCGCCCATAATGCGGCCCATGACACTCGGCATACGCTGGCGTTCCCCTGCCATTAATGACAGATTTTTAATCGAAGCTTTTTTTGAGCGGTTGTAGCTTTTGTCGCAGCCGTTGGCTGTATGAGAGGTGGTGCCCATGTTTTTCCGACGCCTGATTTTGGCTTCCTTGCTGGTAGGGCTGGTTAGTGGTCTTTTTTTGACCTTGGGGCAGCAGTGGCAGGTGGCACCTATTATTTTTGCTGCCGAAGTATTCGAGGTAGAACCGGAGATTGTCGAGCAGGAAGTTGGCAGTCACGGTAGTGATCATAACCATGATACGCATGCTTGGGCTCCGGAAGATGGGGCCGAACGGTTTCTCTATAGTGGTCTTTCTAATGTGCTAGCGGCTATTGGTTTTTCTGCGCTATTAATAGCGATCATGGGGCAGCTACAGCTTTCTGGAACAACCCGATTGACTGCGTTGAAAGGGATGGTCTGGGGAGGTGCTGGGTTTATCGCCTTTTTTGTCGCCCCAGGTCTGGGTTTGCCGCCGGAGATTCCGGGGGTCGAAGCGGCAGCGCTGGAGAACCGTCAGGGCTGGTGGGTTATGACGATATTTTTGACGAGCGCAGGGTTGGCGGCGCAGGCTTTCGCACCGGCGCTCGTTAAAATTGGTGGCTTGGTGTTGTTGGCGACTCCACACGTGATTGGAGCTCCGCATCCCTCTGGACCAGAGTTTTCCCATCCCGATCCTCTAGCTGTGCAGGCCTTGATGTCGCTTCATTCCGAATTTATCGTGGCCAGCGCGATAACCAATGCCGTCTTTTGGCTGGTGTTGGGGCTGCTGTCCGCATGGGTGCTAAATAAATGGGTGTTGAGGGGCGTTGGGCGTCCTGCCTAAGCTACGCTAGCTCTTTAATGCTTGTCTGGGCGGGTTGAAATGAATTTAACCGGGTTCTCGTTACAGGTTTTATCATTTTCCCTTTGGAGCAGCAGTTAATGGTTTTTGTTAAAGGTTTGGCTGCTCATTGTGCGCGGTATTTTGTTTGGCGTGAGTGGATGCTGGTGCTTGGTTGTGTTGTCCGTGACGCGCTTCATTTTATCGCTCAGTCCCTGCAGTATAAAATCGCCCTAAAATGGTTACCTTACCGCTTGGCCCCTGACGGAGAGTCTCGTTAATGTCCCCTGAACTTTTTAGTTTGCTCAGCTTGGGCTTCATGCTGGGGATGATGCATGCCCTGGATGCTGACCATGTGATGGCGGTTTCTGTTTTGAGTGTGGAGCGGTCCACCCTGGGGCGTACCCTTCGATTCAGTGCTCACTGGGCCATCGGCCATAGTGGGGTGCTGTTGTGCAGCGGTATCATGCTGTTTGGTCTGGGGTTAGCTATTCCTGAGTCATTACAGCGTATAGCTGAAATTGGCGTGGGTGTGCTGCTTATCGTGTTGGGGCTGTGGTGCTTTTGGGGTTTCCGTCAGCGGCAGTTGAGTCTTGAGCAGCATCGTCATGGCCAGGTTGTACACCGACATTGGCATCACGCGGGTGATCAAAATCATCAAGGGCACGGCCGCAGAGGGCATGCTCCAGTCTTTGTTGGCATGCTGCATGGGCTGGCGGGCAGCGCTCCAGCCATGGCATTAATTCCGGCGGTTGCCCAGGGGCAGGTCGGCATGGCATTTGGCTACCTGATGTTGTTCTCGATTGGCGTCATGCTGAGTATGATCGCTTTTGGGGTGGGCTGGGGTAGCCTGCTGCAGCGATTCAATGATCGCTTGCTAGGCTGGAGCCGCCGCTTGGTCGCTACCAGTTCGATTATCATCGGAAGTTACTGGTTGAGTCAGGCGATATAAGCCGCTGATTGGTTGAGTATTTTGTTTGACTGCCCCTGCGTATTCCACAAACAAAAAAGGCCGATTTCCTCACTAAAGGATATCGGCCTTTTTGATGGTATTTAATAATAAAATCAAACACTTAAGTTGGTGCTCAGAAGAGGGCTTGAACCTCCACGCCCCGGAGAGCACTAACGCCTGAAGCTCAGGATCGGGAAGTTAGTAGGGTTAGTCGATTCCCGCACGGTAAGGGCATACTTTATCTGAGCCATCCAAAAGAAGATGAGCTGCTTAAAAAAGATAATAATGTGTTAGCCAATAAATATAGCTCGTCAGCCATCAGGTTCGTTATTCATATGCTGGCCATAATGTTGTTGAAAGCTGATTGAATCTAGCAGTGCATAGTTGAGTGTCTAGGTTTATGAGGGCTATTCACCATTAAATTAAAAAAATCACACTAACTTATGGCTTTACAACAATGCAATTTCTACCTCTGTTTTTAGCTTCATATAATGCTTTATCTGCAAAAGCTAAAAACTCATCAGTTTTATTAAACTGCTTTGCATTCCATTGAGCGACACCAATACTAACCGTTAAAGTGATGATCTGATCATCGATTACGCTTTCTTGTTTTTCCACTGTTTTACGGACACGTTCGGCCAAAATTTCCGCTTGTTGCAAGTCCATTCCCGGCATTAAAATAATAAATTCCTCTCCGCCAATACGAGCAACAACATCGGATGCTCTTACGGCGTCAAAACATGTGTTATAAAAGCTTTTTAAAACCATGTCACCTGCGGCATGCCCGTAGGTGTCATTAATGTTTTTGAAGTGGTCAATATCAAGAGCCATTATCGATAAATCTTGGCTCTCTTGCTGAAAATAATGGATTTCTTGCCCAAGAATCTCATAAAATTTTCTTCGGTTAATCGCGCCTGTCAATGTGTCTTTCGACGCCAGTTCTTTATAACGATCTCTTTCTTTTTGTCGTTGGCGTAATGATCTTTTTTGGGAATTAATTACATTTTTGTGGAAGTCAGCGTGCATTAATTTTCTTCGTAACATTTCATAAGCACTATACATATCGCCAATTTCGTCATGGGCAAAACGGCTATGAATTTGGGGTTTTTTGTGCCCCGATGCGGTTTGCGTTAAAACACGAGTGATGCGGCGAATAGGTGTAATAATACTGTGATTTAGTACAACAAATAGCAAAATATTCAAGCATATAATGCTGCTTAGAGCGGCCAAAATAACGTGGTATGTCTGGAGCAGGTTGGCAAGTTTCTGGTTGGTTTTGATATCTAGTTCGGTAATTAACTGATCAGCAATTAATTTTAAATTATCTATTTTCTTTGTCATCGCGATAAACCATTGCTGTCGGGCTTTTGACGATTGACGGAGTGATATTAGCTTAGCAATTATCTGAGATGATGATGCGTTATGTGACGCTTCGTTACATGATGAACCACAAATAGCCTTTTGCTGATCGCTAGCCGAATAATTAAAAACATGCAGCGCATCAAGTTGTCGCCCCAGTAGAATACTCATCTCTCGGAGTTTTTGTGAGTCGGGTTTACCTTCGCCCCTTAACATTGTGCCGAGGGCCCTTTCCTGGCCCATAATTTCTTTAAAACTTAAAATGGTATTAATTGCGGTAATGTCATTAGCAAATTGGGAACCCATCTCTATTTGCACTAAATCATTTGCGCCTGATAATAATTGTCCTATTTGCTGGTTATATGAAAAAAACATGTGATCTATATCATCAGCCGGCTGGTGTTCAACTTCAGATCTATATTTAGTCAAACGAGTAATGTCATTTTTAGTTTTCTGAACAAAGCGTAGCCAGTCCGCCTGGCCACTAGACAGGTCTGTTTGGTGGCTTAAATGAGCTAAAAAGGCTTGAATCTCAACATCCGTGACTTTTCGTCTTTCAACCAATTCCTGATCAAACTGTTGATAGTTTGAGCTTACATAGCCCAAAGAAAGCCCACGTTCAGTCTGGAGACTATGGGTTAATGAGTTAACTTGGATAGCGGTTTTGGTTAATCCGGATAACAGCTGCATATTCTTATACTGCTGGTAGTTATCCTTGAGGATAATAAAACTGAGTATCAACATACCGAAAATAGGCAATATTGCGATAATAAAGACTCGGAGCGATAACTTTATTCGATAACTAAGCCAGCTAGAAGCTCGGACAAATAAAGACGAAAATGGTTTTTGTACTGTTTTCTGCTGAAGATTGCGAGTTGTTTGAACATAATCCATATCAGTAGCGATAACATGGTTAACAACCCAGTCATATAAATGCGGGCTTATTTCTTCGGCTGCTTCTGAATCACTATTAAGTAGCTGAGCTTTAAATTGAGGTATTTTAGCGAGGAAAGCTTGATGACCTTTTTTATGTTGTTCAAAATCACCGTAGTTAGTTGCTTGCATTAAATCTTCTTCACGCTTGAAGTGTGAAGAAAGATCACGCTCTAAACTATCAAAAAGTTCTTCAATAATACTTTTGGTATGATTGTTATCAATGGCTTCGATGATTCTGGAAATAACGGAGACAATTTTTTTATGATCGTCGTCAATGGCTTTAATGCCGACGCTCATACCTTCGTTCCATACAAGGTTACTCATTTATTTCACTGCAAAAAGGTAATAGCAGCCGCTCTATTTCTTTGCCCTGCATTGGTTTATGGAAGAGGTAACCTTGAAAAAGGCAGCAGCCCATATGTTGTAGCTCGGCCAACTGTTCCTCCGTTTCCACCCCTTCAACAACACAATCGATATCCAGGATATTAGACATTGCCACAATTGATGCGACAATCGCTTTGTTGCGCTCTGATGCATGTATGTTTTGGATAAATGAGCGGTCAATTTTCAGCTCATCAATATCGAAGTCTTGCAGGTAGCTTAATGACGAGTAACCCGTGCCAAAATCATCAAGCGATATTTGAAAATCAAGACGCTTGAGTTGGGATGTAGTATGTATCGATTTTTTTATATCGGTCATAAATACATCCTCTGTGATCTCTAGTTTTATTTTCTGAGGGGCTATGCAGAATTTTTTGACCTCTTCAGCAAGAAAAGGAACGAGATCATTACCCTGTAATTGGCTCGCTGACAGGTTGACTGATAAGACCAGGCTTGGATTGATTTTATGCCAGGGTGCAAAGTGAGCAAACGCTTTGGAGATTATCAGTTCGCTTAACTTATTAATAAGACCTGTATCTTCTGCAACTTTGATGAATTTCAGGGGCGATACATTCCCCAGCTGCATATCTTCCCATCGAGCCAAAGCCTCAAAACCGTGGATTGTTTTGTTGTCAGTATCTACTTGAGGTTGAAAATGAACGTCTATTTCCCGTTTCCGAATAGCTATTCGCAAACGGTTTTCAATTTCAATGTTTTCTGATATTTCTTCGTGAAGTTTGGTGGAAAAAATCTCATAACGATTTTTACCATGTCGCTTGGCCTGATTCATGGCCATGTCGGCATTGCGAACCAACTCGTCAGCATTCTTAGCGTCATCACCAAAGGCGCTGACACCGATACTTGCGGTTACATTCCACTCGCGTCCGTTAAGAGAAAAAGGCTGGGAGAGCGCTTTGAGCTGTTTGTTGCAGAAATGTGAAATGCCGTGGTGTAAATCTGATACTTGGATAGCGACAACAAACTCATCGCCTCCCCAACGCGCAATGACATCCCCTTGGCGAGTATTTTGTTTTACCCGGTCAGCGAAAGCTCTCAATAATTGATCGCCCAATTTATGACCAAAACTGTCGTTGATACGATTGAATCCATCTATATCGATAAAAACGACACACAAGCTTTTATCGCTGGGGGTATGAATCAGACGATCTAACTCATCGCTAAAGAGTGTCCTGTTTGCAAGTGAGGTGAGACCATCATAGTAAGCCAGTGTTCGCAGCTGTTCCCGGACATGTTGTTGTTTTGTGATTTCGGAAAACATGCCAATGTAATGAGTGATCTCATTATCGTCATCTTTTAGGGTCGTAAGGGAAAGCCATTCCAGGTAGGCCTCGCCATTCTTTCTTCGGTTCCAGATCTCCCCTTGCCAATATCCATTTTTATCTAGGTCGTCATACATCGCGGCGTAAAAATCTGCTTCGTGCCTACCGGATTTTAGAATAGAAGGGTTCAGTCCAAGAACCTCATTCTGTGAATAGCCCGTGATTTTTTCGAATGACCAGTTGCTATATTCGATGTGTAAATTCGTGTCGACCACCATTACACCAATAGGCGTGTTCTCCATAATCCGTTGGGAGGTGATTAACTTGTCTAAGGTCTCTTGCTGTTGGCTGATATCTCGCCCTAACAGTAAATAGCTGCGGTCTGTCCTCTGGTGCAGGTGCCACTCGACCCAAAATTTGTCGGTGCTATCAGTGCCTGAATAGCATTGTTTCAATACTACTTCCGTCGTACTTTCGGTTGCTTCCAGTGTGTCTGATAGCTGTTGTACTAGGGCTGTTAGTTCTAAGTTGCCGATCCGACGGTTGAAGTGCGTAAAAGCATGATTGGTGATTTTGATCTGTTGCGCTGAATTGAACTCTACGACTGCGACGGGTAGGTTTTCCAAAAGATCCTGGTGTAGTGCTCGATATTTCCCCAGTTGGTATTCGGAGTGATATAACTTTTTAAATTGCCATACCCAACTTAATAGGAGGGCAACAAAAACAAAGATGAAGCTTAAAACAATATCATCAATATGACGCAATTCTAATACAGGGTGGCGACGTAGGAAGTTACTGACCTGCGTTGCAGGCTGGAGATTGACGGCAAGAAAGACTGCAGTCCCGAGGGTTACTATAATGTAATAACGCTGGCGTAAAAAAAATGATTGAATCGAAACCCCCTTATCTCATTACCAAGAAGCAACTTGTTCTTGGTGGTGAGCTCCCTGTTCATGTTAAAACCGTTTTATCTCAGTGGTTGATTATTAAACTAAGGGGAAGGCGGCGTGACAATTCGTAAAAATACCTATTGTGACTACGGGAAATACGTATGCGACGTTAATGGGCGAGACGTGGAAATAATTATTTTTCTTGGCTAGGCCGAATGAGCATAGGGCTTGGGTTGTTATTGCTGGAGAAACAGTCCTTCCTTCACCAGCTGAGCCAACGAATTGACGTTCATTTTCTGCATGATGCGAGCACGGTGTAACTCAACCGTCCGCTGGCTGATGCCCAAGTCTGCCGCGATTACTTTGTTACCATTGCCCTCGATTATCAGCCCCATAATTTCACGTTCTCTGGTTGTGAGGGACTCTAATCGGTTGAGCATCTGTTGGCGCTCAACTTGTTGCTGCTGTTTATATTGTGCTTGATTAAGAACTTGGCCAACGCGGTTTAGAAGTTCCTGATCGCGGAAGGGTTTCTGAAAGAAATCAATAGCACCCTCTTTCATTGCATCAACGGCCATAGGGACATCACCATGGCCAGTAAGAAAAATAATCGGTAAATCTAAACTCATCTCTTTCAATTTTGCATGCAACTCAAGGCCGCTTATCCCAGGCATACGGATATCGAGCAGCAGGCAACCGGTTCGTTTTGAATCGTAATTGTCCAGAAAGGCCTGAGCGTTATGGTAGATTTCATGCTTAAAGTCGACAGACTTCATCAGCAGCCCCAAGGAGTCTCTGATAGCTTCGTCGTCATCGACGATAAAAACGATCGGTGTAATGCTTTGCATCTTATGTCCTTGGGTCAATAGGGAGGGTGAACGAGAAAACGCTACCGCCTTCTGGGTTCGAGGTGTACTGCAGATGCCCACCATGGGCGTTAATGATGGAGCGACTGATGGACAGGCCCATTCCTAAGCCTAAAGGCTTGGTCGTGAAAAAGGGGCTGAATAACTGTTCGGCAGACTCTGGAGGAAGTCCTGCGCCACGATCAATTACCGATATTTCAATGGTATTATCCCCTTGGCGTTTGACTCGCAACCTGATCTCTTTGTTAATCAGGTTTGTCACCTTTTCCATTGAATCGATGGCATTACGCAGCAGGTTGATGATGACCTGCTGTATCTGCACGGAGTCAATATAGATGCTCGGCAGATCGGGCTCCAGTTCTTTATTAATGATTATCTGATGGTAATGGGCATCCACTTCGGCGAAGCTAATCACTTCGGCGATCAGGTCATGACACCTTAGCTGTAGTCTGCTGCTCTTTTTATTACGGATGAATGTTCGTAACCTTCGAATGACATCGCCTGCACGTAGTGCCTGAGTACTTATTTTTTTCAGGGTCGGCAGAACCTCACTCGGCACGGGCTGCCCTTGCTTGATGAGTCGCTGACAAGCTGCGGCATACGTGCTGATAGCGCTCAGTGGCTGATTGATTTCATGGGCAATACCGGTAGCCATTTCACCCATGGTACTTAAACGTGTCACATGGGCCAGCCGTTCATCATGTTCTCTAAACAGCTGTTCGGTCTTTAGTTGCTCGGAGCGATCTTCGATATGGGCAACGTACAACAGGGGGTTACTATTTTTGTCATGTATTACGCTGCCACGTAACCTGCAAGGGATGTTTAGCCCCTGCTTTTCAACGAAGCTGACTTCCAGTGAAATGGCATCTGATTCACAGACAAGTAGCTTGCGTGAATGAGACTCTACTTTCCGTAAGTCGCCGGAATGGATGATGGTCGTATAATGTTTAGTGAGCAGTTCTGTCTGGGTGTACCCCAGTAAGGTACAGAACTCATTATTTGCGCGCAGAATATCGCCGTTAAGGGTGCAGATAACAATTCCGACCGGGGCTTTCTCGAAAATCAGTCTCAGCTCTTCTTCGCGTTGATGCAGGGCTATCAGGGACTGCTTTCGTTCTGAGATATCGCGCACAATGCAGGTCTTTAACTGCATGTTTTTTTCTTGCACTTCGCTGACCGTTATCTCAAGTGGAATCCAGCAGCCATCCTTATGTAGCCCGGTGACTTCGCGCCCATTACCGGTAGCTAGCTTTTTGTTGTGGTCTCCGTCGCTAGGTTGCGAGTAGGGATAAGGCTCGGCAATCAGCATGATCAGCGTGGTAATATTGTTGCCGACAGCCTCTTCGGAGCTGTAGCCGAAAATCTGCTCGGCAGCCCGATTAAAGCTGCTGATGATGCCTTGGTCATCAGTAGTGATGATGCCGTCGGCAGCGGTACTTAGTATTGCTCTTAAATGCTGCTCATTCTCTTCCAGTTTGCTGACCAGGGGGGTGCCAATCCGTCGAATCCCCCAAGTGCCGAAAAACACCAGCAGCAAGGTTGTCAGGGTTACTAGGGTGCCGGCCCTAAGAAAAGGGCTGCGAATTTCGGCCATATCCATTTTAGCGACGATGCCGAGGTTTAAGTCAGCGACAGGCTCGAAGGCGGCCAGTACACTTGTGCCACGATAATCGAGAGTAATGATCACCCCGGAATTGCCCTTAATAGCCTGCTGCATTGGTAGTGACCCTACCAAGGGAACGAACAAAGGGGGGTTCAGGGTGGTTGGTATTCTGGCGTTTGGGAGGGACTGGCTAAAAATGAAACTTATTTGATTTTCGTCACGTTTAGCTAAAATGAATACACCCGTATCGCCGAATCCTTTGAACAGTTCGCGGGCCTCTCTATCATGCAGGACCGAGTCAGCAAAAGCCTTGCCAGGTGAACTCTCAGCGCTGAAGCGGGTATTAAGGCTCATCGCTTTGAGCAGCCGTACTTGGCGCTGCGCGCTTTCCATTAAGCTAATGGTTTGTTGCTCGATCGCCGTATGATAGAGCATTGTGATTGCTAGTCCGCTGGCACTGATTGCAATTGCCGTCATGATCAGTACTAAAAGGAGAATTCTCTTGTTTTTCACTTGATTGAGCGAGCCTTAAGGTTCTTGTTTTTTTTATATTAATTGACCAGATCCCTTGGCTCTATTCCTAGGTTTATTCCTTAAACCTGCTTCTTTCGATTTTATTTTCCAGTACCTTGATGGGTGCTGTATTAATTCCACCGCGCATTGTGTGCTGCCAGCCTCAGGCTGAAAGGTTAGACAGCATGCTCAGTAATTGGATGTAAATCGATACGTAATATTACCTACCTATAAGGAGGTAATATTTTTTGGTGGGCTGGAGGCCTATGTCAAGGGCGTAAATCTGATAGCGCTATCGTTAAAAGGCACTCGCTGCTAGAGCTGTAAGCTGCCTCGTCGCGACCGATAAAAGGGCAGCCCAGTCTTTGGTTTTTAATTACATTAGACACCTTGCAAGGTGTCATCGTTACCAGAGTAAGGACAGGGTGATTAATTAAATGTGCAATAATAGATTGATAAATATGAATGCACTTGTTGCTATGTGGGCGTTTACGGCAGTCATTGCCGAGGTTTCTTTACTCGGGACGCCGGGCGACTAGACATGTCACCTCAGCTGGAAAGTAAATATGTTGCCCAGTTTGAACCCCGTTGACGTACGATTGCTGAATCGCTCGACGCCCCCCCCCCCCAGGGCATTACTTAGCTGGTCATGCTTGCTTCGGGGCCGGCAACTGCCAACCGATTCCGGTGAAATAAAAGTATCGTTAGCCAATCAACCGTTAAAGCGCAGGGACAACTGCGTGTTAGTGCGCCGATGTTATTTGGAACGATGCACTTGGCCAGTGCTATTACGAAATTCAGTACTCCTCAACTCGATATATCTATTGAACTTACTCTGACGATCGTACAGTTTGCTTCGTTAGTGATGGGTTTGAAATAGCGATCCGCATTCTGGCTGTTGGATAGTTTTCAGCTTCGCATCTTGCGAGAGCGCCCATCGATGATCTCCTCGTCCCCTGTGATGCAAGAACTCTTTGCTCGGTGCTGTTGGGCCTTAACGGATGCTTCATGTGCAGCCCATTCTGTTGCCGTATTAGCGGCTGATCCTATTGCTTCTGCGTCAGATCTAGCGATCAAGAGCTTTGGGGGAAAAGCATTTTTCAAGGCCCGCTTACTTCAGCAGTTGATGTCGTAATCGTTGAGCTGATTGGGATAAGTGACAAATTTCTCAGTCAGTTTAGCCAAGGTTTTATCGCCTTTCAGCGCGGTCAATGCCACTTTGTCTGTGGCGGGCGGGAAGCGGTTATCTCTCATGAAGTTGGCTCCTTAACGGGAATAACGTACCGCAGTGAGCCCACTTATACGGCTGTCCAGATTCTTGGATCTGTTTTAAACATGGCGACACAATAAGTTGTCAGTTTGCGGAAACTACGTATTTTCTTGCCTCGATATCCTTTCTAAGCTTATGCAAGTTCAGATTTATAAAGCTCAATCACATGATCAGTGATTCTCATATCAGGAGCAGGCATCAAGAGAAAATGATAAATCGCCTAAGCGTTTTTCTAAGCACTGATTTCCTAATTTTGTTCTCAGGGATACAGGGTGAAGCGTTAAGGAAAAAATTGTTCTGGTGACATTTTAACCGTTGTAGTGAGCTCCGATAGAAATAGAAAAGGATAAGTGAACATGACCACCATCCACTCCACAGCATCTGAGTTACCTTTTTCTGGTAACGAAGATAATGATGCGCTCGATGGCAGTGCTTCAAATACCCTCGATTTTCAGAGTGACCAGTTTGGCTCCTTGATTACTCTTGCTGCATTGGTGCTTCTGGGTACGTTAGCAACGTTTTACGGTGTCGGTTTTTCACTACTGAGTTTTATCTATTGCGCAGTGCTATGGGCGATTGGATTGTATGGTTGGTATGCCCTGCGACGTGCACATACTGATGGGCTGAATCACGCGGCACAAGCTGCCAGCCTTTCTGAGACAGAGGCGGAGACAAAACGATTGTGTACCTATGTTGAGTCTTTGGACGACCTGCTCAGCCAAGTTTTTCCCGTCTGGACCCGGCAGATTGGCACCTCGCGCGAACAAACCGAAGAGAGCATTGTTGAGTTGACGCAGCGTTTCTCGGGGATGGTCGAGCGGTTGGGGCAGGTGATTAATGTTTCAAACTCTTCTTCTGAAGAGCTGGGTGGCGGCCAAGGGATGATCGCTTTGTTCAGCAATAGCCAGGAGTCGTTGCAATCAGTTGTTGAGTCACTCAAAGCTACGCTGGCACATGAGGATCAAATGCTTGAACAGGTGCGATCACTGGCCGTTCGTACGGATGAACTGACTGAGTTTGCTCGAGGTGTTAAACAGATAGCCTTTGAAATCAATCTGTTGGCCTTGAATGCGGCTGTTGAGGCGGCCCACGCAGGTGATCAAGGGAACGGTTTTGCTGTGGTTGCCACTGAAGTTCGTAAGTTGGCAACACTGTCAGCGGAATTGGGGAAACAGATTCATAACAAGACCGCGGAGATCGACACCGTCATGTCCTCGACAGTACAGCGCGCCGAGAAGTCCAAGGAGTTTAGTTCTGAGGCAGTAAGCAGTGGGCAAAATGTAATAGAAACCGTGTTTGCCCGTTTGCATGAAACTATTACCACGCTACAGGACGATGGTGCGACGTTAAGGAGCTCGGGCGCTCAGATCCAATCGGAAATTGTTGACGTGCTCGTAGCATTTCAGTTTCAGGATCGAGTGAGCCAAATTTTGGCGCATGTCCAGGACGATATTGGCGATCTATTAGTGCGATTCGAAGCTCAACGTGTCGACGCTCAGGACTTTGAGCCTTTTGATGTGGGGGCACTCTTGGCGGAGCGAGCAGCCAATTATAGTACCGACGAGGAGCGTCGTAATCACAGTAATACGGTTGCTGAAGACACGCCGGTAACTGAAGAAGAAGTTACATTTTTTTAACAATCCAGGGTGATTTAAATGACAAAAACAATCTTGATAGTAGATGACTCGGCGTCAATACGGCAGGTGGTAGGTATCACCCTGAAGGGGGCTGGATACGAAGTAATTGAGGCCTGTGACGGTAGGGACGCGCTCTCAAAGCTAACCGGACAGAAGGTCCACCTTATCGTGAGCGATGTGAATATGCCCAACCTGGGTGGCATTGGCTTAGTCAAAGAGGTTAAGCAGCATCCCCAGTACAAATTTACGCCCATTATGATGCTTACAACAGAGACAGGGGAGTCTATGAAAATGGAGGGTCGAGCCGCTGGTGCAAAAGCGTGGTTGGTGAAACCCTTCCAGCCATCCTCACTGTTGTCAGCCGTCTCCAAGTTAGCTTGAACCCTGGAGAAGTGTCATGAATGTTGAAGTGATTAACGGGGAAAGCTTGTGCCATACGCAGGTCGAGGGTGAGTTGACAATTTACACTGTAAATGACCATCGGCAGGCCTTTCTGGAACAGAGCCAAGGATGTAATGGGATGAAGATAGACCTTGCTGGTGTGACAGAGATTGATACCGCTGGGGTGCAGCTATTGGTCGCTCTACGGCAACATTTGATTGGAACTGAGAGAGGATTGCAGTTGTGCAATTCCAGTAAAAGTGTTCAGGAAGCGTTGGAGTTGACTCGGTTGGCTGATGAATTTGCCCGTAGTCATGAGGAGCGATGATGAATACACCGGAAGAGACTTTCCATGAAGAGGCGCAGGAACTCCTTGTCGATCTGGAATCGGCATTGCTGGAGCTGGAAGACAGGCCCGAAGACCCTGAATTGGTGGATCGAGCCTTTCGGGCTATGCACACGATAAAGGGTGGAGGGGGGATGTTCGGCTTCGACGAAGTAGCGAATTTTACTCACCACCTGGAGAATGTTTTTGATCAGGTGCGCAATGGGGAGCTGGCTATCACCAAAGAGTTGATCAACATCGGGCTTGAGGCCAAGGATCATATTCGCGGGCTGATTGACGAAGTCGAGCCGACTTCTGAGCTGAAGGCCAGTGGGGGTGCGTTGTTGGAACGCTTGGGGCGTCTTTTCCCCACCGCCTTAGAGGTTGACGCGCGACATTGTGAGGCTTTGGCTCCGGCGCAGGGTAGCACCGATGTAGCGCAGGATGTCACCTACCGTATTCGTATCAAGCCCGCTGACGATTCCTTGAGTAATGGTATGGACCCCCTCCCTGTTTTGCGAGAGCTACTAGCCCTCGGCCCCTGCATTGTGACGAGCTTTATTGGGGAGGTCCCAAGTCTTGATGACTTGAATCCAGAGCGTTGTTATCTGGCCTGGGATCTTATTCTCACCACGGATAGAGGAAGGGATGCCCTGGACGATGTGTTCATTTTTGTCTGCGATGAGTGGGCGATTACGCTAGGTGTTGTCGAGGAGGAAGCCTGCTGGTCTGATAACGAGGTAGACAAGCCCCTTGGTGAGATCTTAATGGAACGGGGTGACGCCACCCGGGAAACCGTGGAGCAGGCGTTATCACAACAGCGGTTGACTGGCGAAATCCTGAGCGATAGTGGGCTGGTTCATCCTGAGAAGGTGCAGGCAGCCCAGGAGGAACAAAAAGTGGTCCGACAGGTACGCACAGAGCGCCAAGTCAAGGCGAGTGCTGCCAACGTAAAGGTTCCAGCTGAGAGACTGGATACCCTGATGGATCTGGTGGGTGAACTGGTTATTGCCCAGTCACGCCTCAATCAATCAGCCGGTATTCTGATGGATACCCAACTGATTAATGTTGCCGAGGAGATTGAGCGCCTGACCACCGAGTTGCGCGACAACACTCTGGGTCTTCGTATGCTGCCGATCGGCACTACCTTCGCTCGCTTCCGCCGTTTGGTGCGTGATCTCGCCGGTGAGCTAGGCAAGGATATTGAGCTGGTTACAGAAGGTGCAGAGACTGAACTGGACAAAACGGTCATCGATTCTTTGGCAGATCCTTTGGTGCATTTGATCCGCAACAGCATCGATCACGGTATTGAAATGCCGGAAGTACGGGAGGCGGCAGGTAAGTCGCGTAAAGGTACTGTTCACCTCTCGGCCATCCACTCCGAATCCAATGTTCTGATTCAAATTAAAGATGATGGTGCCGGTCTGAATGCAGAAGCAATTCGTACCAAGGCTATTGAGCGGGGTGTTCTGACAGACGCTTCCAACCCTTCGCCAGAGGAACTCTACAACTTGGTGTTCGATGCGGGTTTCTCCACCGCCAAGACCGTTTCCAATGTTTCTGGACGCGGGGTGGGCATGGATGTAGTGAAACGTTCTATTGAGTCTCTGCGCGGCAAGGTCTGGATCGACAGTGAACCCGGGAGGGGCAGCACAGTAACGGTCGAGCTGCCCCTGACCCTCGCTATTATCGAAGGACTCTCTGTGCGGGTGGCTGAGGAACGTTTTGTGTTGCCTCTCTCTCTGGTAGAGGAATGTATTGAGCTGACCTCTAACGAGGTTGAGCAAAGCAATGGTAACCGACTAATCGAAGTGCGGGGCGAGTTGGTGCCTTATCTTCGTTTGCGGGAGTGGTTTGGTCAAAAGGGTAGACAGCCCCCTATCGAACAGATTGTGGTAACCCGTATGGGGGATACCCGCTTTGGATTCACGGTCGACGAAGTTATCGGTCAGCACCAGACCGTGATCAAGGGCCTTGGTAAATATTACGAGGGTGTTAAAGGGTTGTCGGGGGCAACGATTTTGGGTGACGGGACGGTAGCATTGATTCTTGACCCACCAAAGCTGGTTCAGTGTGCGATGACAGAATAAGCATCTTTTTACTGAGCATATAAGAGAACAATTAAAAAAATAATTGGATGGAGACTTTGTCATGAAGTGGATAAGTAACATGAGTATGAAGATGAAACTGGTAGTGATGCTGATGGCACCCCTGCTAGGTCTGATTTATTTCGCCCAGGTTCAGGTGAGCGATAGCCTGAAGAAAAGTGAAGAGATGGGACAGCTTAATCAGCTTTCCGTATTGAGTACTCGTATCAGTGGCTTAGTACACGAACTGCAGAAAGAGCGCGGTATGTCAGCTGGATTTATGGGCAGTGATGGCAAGAAATTTGTTGCAGAGTTGCCCATTCAGCACACCGAGACTGATAATAAACTGGCAGAATTAAGGAACATGTTGGCGGGTATCAATACTCAGGGCTACGGAATGGCCTTTCAGCAACGATTAGATGGTGGATTGCGGTTGCTGGATCAGTTGCAGCCGAAACGCCAGGCTATTTCCAGCTTGTCGATCAAAACCAAACTTGCGATCAGTTACTACACCCAGATGAACGCTAACCTGTTGGGTGTGGTTGGTCTACTGCCCAGCCTCACCAGCGAGGGTTCTATCAGCAGCCAGGCCGCAGCCTATATCAACTTCCTGCAGGCCAAGGAGCGGGCAGGTATTGAGCGGGCGGTTATGTCTAATACCTTTGCTCGGGGGCGCTTCGCTGATGGTATGTTCCGTAAATTTTCAACCCTGGTAACGGAGCAGGCGGTCTATATGGCTGTATTTCAGAACCTCGCTACGAAAAATGCCAAGGATTTCTACCAACAGAAGATGAAGGACCCCAGTGTCAAGGAAGTGGAGCGCATGCGTTCTGTTGCCTTCACAAAAAGTAGCAGCTTTCGACAAAGCAATTTCGAGATTGATCCCACCTATTGGTTCAGCACTATCACCAGCAAGATCAACCTTCTGAAAGAGACAGACGATCACCTTGCTAACAGCTTGCTGGATGCCACTTCAGAGATGGAAGCACAGGCGGTACAGTTATTGTATATCTCTTCAATAACTGGGCTGGCGGTGCTACTCCTTGCTCTGATCATGGGGTGGTGGATTGTAAGGGGGCTGACAACGTTGCTCGGTGGAGAACCTCAGGCAATGGCTGACATCACTCAACGGATTGCCGAAGGGGACCTGGCAATCAACTTCAATAATGATGACAAAGCGAGTGGCATCTATTTAGCCATGAGAAACATGACGAATAAGCTGACGGAAGTGGTCGGCGGTGTTCAGGAAGTCACCACTATTGTAGGGAATGGCAGTGAGGAGATCAGTGCAGCCGGTCAGCAATTATCCCAAGGCGCTACCGAGCAAGCGGCTTCCCTAGAGGAAATTTCTTCCTCTATGGAAGAGATGGCGGCCAACATCCGCCAGAGTGCTGATAATGCCGGGCAGACGACGCAAATAGCCCAAAAGGCGGCTGCTGATGCGCAAGAGGGTGGTCAAGCCGTCACCGAAGCGGTCTTAGCTATGCAGGATATTGCCAGCAAGATATCCATCATTGAGGAGATCTCACGCCAGACCAATCTGCTGGCGCTTAATGCAGCCATTGAGGCTGCTCGCGCAGGTGAACACGGCAAAGGCTTTGCTGTAGTGGCCGCAGAGGTTCGCAAGCTGGCTGAACGTAGCCAGACGGCTGCCGGCGAAATCGGTGAGCTCTCAATATCCACCGTTGGGGTCGCCGAGAAGGCGGGTCAGATGCTTGAACGATTGGTGCCGGATATTCAGAAAACCGCAGAGTTGGTCGAGGAAATTAGCGCTGCTGCCGGTGAGCAGGATGCAGGAGCTGATGAGATTAACCGGGCCTTGCAGCAGCTTGACCACGTGGTGCAGCAGTCAGCTGCGTCATCAGAGGAGATGGCATCGACCTCGGAACAGTTGACAGTACAGGTTGATCAATTACGACAATCCATGCGTTTCTTCAAACTGGATGCATCCCAGTCATATGCAGGCGAAGACAGAGTGAGAGGAGCGGATAGGCGTGCAGCCAACTCCCCCGGAGCTCATTTGCGTACTAATACAGAGAAGAAAATCAGACAGCAGGAACCGGCTAGTGTAACGAGCCACGACCAGGATTCCAGCGGCGGGCTTCAGCTCGACATGGGTGAAGAGCAGGCTCAGGCGTCTAGTGGTGGTTTTGTACGGTATTAAGTTAGTTCATGGTTGGCAGTAAACCCCTCAAACCGTTAGCTGCCAACCGGCATTAAAGAGGAAAGTTGTTATGACGACAGCAACACAAGAAAACGCCGTCTCGCAGGAAGAACCGGAGCAGTACCTGACTTTCACCCTGGATGGAGAATCTTTTGCTACCGAGATTATTCAGATAAGAGAAGTACTGGAGTTCAGTCATGTAACTAAAGTGCCGCGTACTCCTGATTACATGCGTGGGGTGATCAATCTACGAGGTAGTGTGGTGCCGGTGGTGGATCTGCGGCTCAAGTTCGGTATGGACGAGGCCGAACCCACCGTCGACACCTGTATGGTGATTGTGGAAGTGGAAATTGATAACCAGCCCACGGTACTGGGTGCTTTGGCTGATTCGGTGCAGGAGGTGATTGAGCTCAGGCGAGATCAACTGGAACCGGCGCCGCGCTTGGGTACGCGGGTTGATAATGAGTTTGTTCGGGCGATGGGAAAACATGATGACAAGTTTGTGATTATCCTTGATATGAAACGGGTTTTTTCTGTTGATGAGCTGGTCGATGTGCAGGAGAGCAGTCAGTTTGTGCCGGTTGATGAAATGAATGAATCGAGAATGGAGGTGCGGGATGCAGAACTCGCAGGCGCTTCAGTCTGAGGCTGTATCATCGTCACAGAACGGTTGCTCATCGCTGACGGAGCGCGAGTTGAGGAGAGTGGCCGAGTTCATTGGTAAAGAGGTAGGCATCCAGTTGTCGGCGTCGAAGCATACGTTGGTGGAAGGCCGGTTACGGAAGCGTTTACGGAAGCTTGGTTTCAATGGCTTTAAAGCCTACCTGGACCATGTCCTGAATACGCTAGAAGGAAAGAATGAGCGTCTTCACTTGATCGACGCCATTACCACCAATAAGACTGACTTTTTCCGTGAACCGGAGCATTTTCGTTATCTGGTGGAAAAGGCGCTGCCCGAAATCGAGAAAAAACGGCAGCTGGACGGACGTCGTGAGTTGAGCTTCTGGAGCGCCGGTTGCTCCAGTGGCGAGGAAGCCTACACCCTGTCAATGGTGCTCAATGAAGCAGCCGAAAGGCATCGAGGTTTGAAATTCAATGTTTTGGCGACAGATATCTCCAAAAGCTGTCTGACTACCGCCCGAAACGCTATTTATCCCGAGCGTCGAATAGACCCCGTCCCTATGCCGTTGCGCAAGAAATATTTTTTGCGTAGCAGTGATTCAACAGAAGAGTTGGTGCAGATGGGGCCGGAACTGCGAAATCCGATCCAGTTCGGCAGCCTGAATTTGATTGCTAACAGTTTTGGATTGTCACAAAAGATGGATGTCATCTTCTGTCGCAATGTAATGATTTATTTCAATAATTCTATTCGTGAGCAACTGGTGCGGCGTTTTGAGCAGCAGCTGATTCCGGGGGGCTATCTCTTTGTGGGGCATTCGGAATCACTTAACGGGTTGGAGAATGGCCTTGAACAGGTGGCACCGATGGTTTATCGCAAACCAAAATAATGACCAACGAAAATAACAATCAAGGGAGCTGCATCGTGGAGAAAATAAAAGTCATGTTGGTGGATGACTCTGCGCTGGTGCGTCGGACATTGAGCGAGGTGCTTTCGACCGATCCGCAGATAGAGATTGTCGCTACAGCCCAAGATCCTTTCGTGGCAGCACAGAAGCTGCGTAAAGTGGTGCCCGATGTGATGATTCTTGATGTAGAAATGCCACGTATGGATGGCATTACCTTTCTGCAGAAGATCATGAGCCAGCATCCTCTGCCGGTGATCATTTGCTCCACTCTGGTAGACAAGGGCGCTACGACGACCCTCAAGGCATTGGAATACGGTGCGGTGGACATTATCCAGAAACCCAAACTGTCAACCCAGCGGTTTTTTGAGGAAGCAAGGATGCAATTGACTGATGCGGTCAAGGCTGCGGCCAGCGCTAAATTGGACCGGTTAGCTCCCCGCCCCCGTCGTGTTGAGCCGAAGCTTACCGCCGATGCAGTCTTATCGGGGGCTGGTGGCCGGGCGATGGCTAGGACGACCGAGAAGGTGGTGGTTATCGGCGCTTCGACGGGGGGAACCGAGGCAATACGAAGTGTGTTGGAGGCTCTGCCTCAGGATGCCCCTGGAGTTGTGGTGGTGCAGCACATGCCGGAAGGATTCACGGCCTCTTTTGCTAAGCGACTCAATGAACTTTGTCGAATCAATGTTAAAGAGGCCGCTGACGGTGATTCGGTATTGCGAGGACATGCCCTGATTGCTCCCGGCAACAAGCATACCTTGTTGAAACGTAGTGGTGCTCGTTATTACGTTGAGGTGAGAGATGGTCCTCTAGTCTCCCGTCACCGGCCCTCAGTGGATGTGCTGTTTCGATCGGCAGCTCGCTATGCCGGCTGTAATGCGGTGGGTGCCATTCTTACGGGGATGGGTGACGACGGTGCGGCTGGAATGAAAGAGCTGCTTGATGGTGGCGCTCATACTATTGCCCAGGATGAGTCTAGTTGCGTGGTTTACGGCATGCCAAAAGAGGCCGTAACAAAAGGAGGGGTCGAGAAAGTCTTATCACTGGATCAGATTGCGTCAGGCATTCTTGGTGCAACAGATAATAATATCCCCAATCAAGGAAATAGAGCGGTAACAGTGTGAAAAGGATAGTTCTATGGAAGAGATGATACCGGAAGAAGTATTAATCCCAGCGACGATACGCTTGCTTATTGTCGATGATAGCCGCGCCATTAGAGCCCAATTTAGGGATCAGTTTGAAAAAGCTGGTTATCAGGTGGATTTGGCGGAAAACGGAAAGGTGGCGTTGGAAAAGATCTATCATCTTCGTTTCGATCTGGTGCTACTGGATGTTGAGATGCCTGGGATGGATGGCATAAAGGTGTTGAGCATTATTCGACGATCTTTCTCAAAGTTTGACCTGCCGGTTATTATCGCCACCTCACGTGATGCAGCCAATGAAGTGGCTAGAGCTTTTGAGCGGGGTTCCAATGACTATATTACCAAGCCTGTGCAGCCCGTTGTGCTACAGGCGCGGATTGAAAACCAGTTACTGCAAAAACAGGCTGCAAATTACCTAAAGTTTGCCAAAAAACATCTGGAGAAAGAGGTGCGTCAGAGAACAGCGCAGCTGGAGGAGGCAAACAGTCAACTTAATTACCGGGCTAATTATGATCTGCTGACAGGACTGCCAAACAGGGCTATGGCGTACAGTTTTCTGGAACAGAGGGTGCGCGACGCACACAGGAATGGAGAGGAATTGGGTGTAATATTCATCGATCTGGATCATTTTAAAAAGGTAAACGATACGCTGGGGCATGCTGCCGGAGATAAATTGTTGAAAGAGGTTGCGTGTCGCCTGACCGGCTGTGTCAGGGAGGCTGATACGATTGCTCGGCTAGGAGGGGATGAGTTTCTGCTGATACTCGCCCAAGGGCGTACAGGAAAACTGGATGCCGCCTTCGTGGCCGCACGAATACTGGAGCGCTTTTCAGAGCCATTTTCACTTGATGGACAAAAGGTTTTTGTGACCGCTAGCCTAGGCGGGGCGATTTATCCAGATGATGGAAAAGGGGCTGATACTTTAATGGCTAATGCAGATGCTGCTATGTACCAGTCGAAGTCAGATGGTCGCCATGCTCTGAGCTTTTTCTCTAAGAATTTAACGAGGGATGCAGACCGGCGATTACAGCTTGAATATCAACTTCGTCATGCTCTGGATCGAAATGAGATGAGCCTACTCTACCAGCCCATAGTTCGATGTAATTCTGGGGATGTAGACAAGTTTGAGGCGTTATTGCGCTGGGAAACGCCGGAACTTGGGATTGTCTATCCAGACGAATTTATACCAATAGCAGAGAGTACAGGCTTGATCGTGCCTATTGGCGAATGGGTATTGGAGAGCGTCTGTGAAAAACTTAAATATTGGCGTGAACAAGGAGAAAGAAATCTTCGGGCAGCGGTGAATATTTCTGCCGCTCAATTTCGTAAAGGAGCCAATCTGGCCGCTGTGGTCGCTTCAGTTCTTGATAAAAACAGCCTGCCACCCGACTCCCTTGAACTTGAGATCACAGAAGGTCTATGTCTTCATGATACGCAGGAGACATTTGATACCTTGAATGTCATTACGGCGATGGGTGTTCGGCTGAGTATGGATGATTTTGGTACTGGTTATTCTGCGTTGTCATACCTCCGACGATTTAATTTCGATGTGCTGAAGATTGATCGCAGTTTTATACAGGATGTTTTGACGAACGAAAAGGATTCGACTCTGGTCAATGCCATCATTGCTATGGCGCATGGAATGGGGCTGGAAGTGGTTGCTGAAGGAGTGGAGGAGGAACTTCATGTCTGCTTTTTAAAAGAGCGAAACTGCGATTACATTCAGGGCTACTTCTTCAGCCGTCCTTTGATGGATGACGCATTTTCTGATTTTCTAAATCAAAGAAGAGCGATGAGTCTCGAAAGCTCAGTTGTTTCTTTGCTCGCCTAACGTCAGCTAAGGGTCGAATATGTTGCATGGTAAGAAAAAGATCTTTCTTTATCCCGGTGACTTTGTCTTTGCCGGTTCAGGGGTTCATCTCCACACACTATTGGGTTCCTGCATCTCCATCACACTCTGGCACCCACAGAAAAAAATTGGAGGCATGTGTCACTTTGTGCTTCCTGGGTATTCCGGAGAGCGTTTGTTGAATGAAAAAGCCAATGGGCGTTATGCGGGGGATGTCATGGAGTTGTTCAGGGAAGCGGCTGCCGAGCATAAGACGAACATAATGGAATACCAGGCAAAAATTTTTGGTGGTGGCAACATGATGAAAAGTGTTGGAGATAATGTGGATGGTAGTGTTGGAACGAAAAATGCTGGAGCCGCAATGCAGTTATTGATGCAGGAAGGGGTCGAAATACTGGTAGCGCACGTTGGTGAGTTCGGGCATCGACGTATTGCTTTTGATATCACGACCGGTGACGTATGGGTAAAACATCCATCAGTAGAAGGTGAGAATTCAGCAGGCCTTCACGGAAAAGCATAAAATATTCATACTTTTCAAACCGTTAAGTTTGTAATTTCAAAGATTAGATGAAATAAAGACGGAGGGATCATTTTTGAAAACCAAAATGGATCAACGTGGGTTTACTTTGATCGAGTTGGCAGTGGTTCTTGTAGTAATCACTGCTTTGTTAGTGTTTATTTACGGGCCATCCTCGGGTGTTTTTGATGATGATCAGACGAGCGAAACCAAGCAGGTAACCGCAGCCTTTGAAAAAGCCGTCAATACCATTCGCATGCAATGGTCTGCCGAAGGTGGTCAAAAAGATAAAGTTGAGTTCAATGGTTTGTTTATAGACGTGACCACCAGTGGCTGGGCTAAACAGTTGAATTCCAGTGTCGCGGGTTGTATGACGGTTTGGAATTCGGTGTTGCCGAATTCTCCGGAAATTGAGGTCTATGACAAAGAAGTTCATGCTGAGGGCTGGAGTGCGGGCGGTGGCCCCAACGTTTGCTACTTTATCAATCAGCAGGGCGAAGCCTTTGAGGAAGAAGAAACACCTTACTTCCGTTATTCCTATGAAATAGGTCAGATCACTCGCTTTAATCTGTAAATTTTTTGTGAGTGTTAACGAGCAAACCGTATCGTTAACGCCGCCACTACGGCCCACACTCAGTTGAAAAACAACACTGACAGAGGTGTCAGTAATCCTAATTCCAGGCCTGCAATGCCGTAACGTATTTGGTAGGGGGAAATCATAAGCAGCTGCACGATAGTCGGGAACAGGCTCAATACTGATCCCTTCAATAATGGTTTTGATTGCAGCATTGGCAAAATAAACAATAGCCCCAAATTCCGCCCCATACCAGCCGAGGATAAAGCCAGGATGACGTAACCGAGGGTGAAATGGATAAGCCAAAATAGTGGGTGATGCCCGTGTCACCGAATATCCAAATGAATTGTTTATGGGGCGGCGAGTAGTATTGATGCTGGCAAAACTGCAAACATTGCAGCGGAACTGGCTATCCAGCGCTTATTAGGTAGAGTCGATGAGTCATGCTCAGTAAGTTGGAAGGGAGATGATTTTGAGGCTGTCGAGCATGACATTGCCTTAACGCATAGGTATTACAACTTCTCAGAATCTCTTATGAGAGTCTCTCTACACCATGAAGGGTGTGATCGGTGTGAATAGCGAATACACGTATAGTTTTTCCAAAAATGGCATTCGCCTCTATATACGTGACCGGGTTCAGGAAATATTCACTGCTGTCAGACAAATCGGCCCCAGAGACCATGAGAGGTTTGGTGTCTTGATCGGGTCAAAAAGCGTAGATGAAGAGCATTATTGGATTGAGCATGTAACCCAGCCGTTACCTAGAGATAAATCAACCAGAACCAGCTTCATTATGCAGGATCCAGGGCACCAAAGAGCGCTCGATAAATTTTTTAAAAAAAGTGATGGGAAAAATATTTATATAGGCACGTGGCATACGCACCCGCAAAGAGTTCCGACTCCTTCCTCGATAGACCGGAATGACTGGCTCAGCTGTATCAATCGTAATATTGATCGGCAACTTTTCTTTCTCATTATTGGTACGGAACAAGGCAAAGCCTATTTTCGCGGTACGCGTAACTTTATATCTATGGAACAAATCAATGACTAAAGTACAGCCTGAAAAAAACCTGCTTATACAAAGCCAATTTCCACCTATAGAAGATATGGGGCTCATCGAGACACATCTAAAACTCGCTAACAGTAATATTACCTGGACAAATATTGGCATTCTAATTGACCAGGAAGAAGCCAATCAGCTGGTCTTTCTACTAAGTGAGAATGTTCCGGTTTCTGTTTTCCGCTTATGCCTTGTTGTTGATGAAAGCCTCACAGCCATACAGCTCTTTCAGGGAAGCAGTGGCAAGGTGTTTCTTGGTTATTATCAGGGGAAGCAATTAACCAAAGCGCAAATCACTTGTTTAGACGCACTTGGGACTATCTGGCAATCTACCCATGATCAAGTAGCAGAAATCTCCACTGAAAATCTGGAGGAGTTTTTTACCCGACAACATGATGAAAGTAAAAAGAAAGGGCGAGGTAAAGACTTTTCTGTTGGAACCAAGCGGAAGGTGCTTCAATACAGCCATGGGCGCTGTATGTTTGATGGGTGTGGTCTAAACCTTCATCTTGACGACTTAACAGGTTATGAAGGAAATTTTGGATACTTAGCTCATAATGTTGCGTCATCTGAAGATGGCGCAAGAGGAGGTAAGGCAATATCAGAGTTACTTTCTGATGATCCGCGAAACATCCTTCTTTTATGCGACAAGCACCACCGCTTGGTCGATAAAGTTGCGGCAGCAGATTACCCAGCTACGCGGCTATCTGAAATGCGGCACGACTTTAGGCTGACTGCTGATCGACTGCTTGATGGACTCAGCTATGAGCCATTGCCTACATACGCGGTTTTATGGCCGGTGGGTGGCCATGTGGTAGCTTCACCGACGGACCTTCAAATTTCTCAAGCGCTTTCATCAATTAACGCTAGACCTGAAGGTTCTATCAATACCCTATCGGATAACAATGAATTTCTAATGGCGATGGAGGCTAATCAAGGCTGGGACCTTTTGCCCAACATGATTAATTCAGTCGCGACAAAGATTCTTCAGCAGACTCACAACAAGCAGCATAGGGCCGCTCTTTTTGCCTTTGGTATGATGCCAGCGTTAATAGGTCTTGGGGCAAAGCTTGGCAGCAAGGCGCAAATAACCCCCATGCTACGGTTTAGGGATAGCGGCACTTGGGCATGGCCTTTAGAGCAGCCAAAAGGCGATGTAATCAATATCAAGATAGATGAGTCATTAACACAAGGCGATGAAGAAGTAGCATTATCACTAACTGCACGCCCTAATCAGTTTGACCAGTTTTTTTCAGAGAACAATCTAAAAGAAATTGCTATCACACCTTCTAATGATTCATTTGGCAATGGTTGCATCGGTCATCCTGAGGAAGGCGAAGTTTTAATGGATACGGTCCATAAGCTGTGTCATCAGCTGGTGAGCAAGTACGGTATCAAAAAGATACATTTGCTGCCTTGCGCTTCAAATGCGGCTTGCGTTTTTGTTGGTAAGGCAATCGATAACTATCATCCAGAATTCATCGTTTACGATTTCGAAGGTGGTAGCATGGCACCACGATTGACTATAAATCCTCATATTGACGGTAGCCAGCTGCTACCAGTTACATCGGCTTGATGCTGCCATCAGAAGGGGGGGCTTCCTAACACCTTGCAATCAAGGGGCTGCTAGGCCATTTAATGTCATTAGGTTTTCGTAAAGTTAACCTCGGGTAAATACGATGCACACTGCATAGTCCCCTTTTGGTCCCTACGTGGTCCCCAAACAAAAAAAGGCCGATATCCTAGTTAAAGGATATCGGCCTTTTTGAAAGTATTTGATAATAAAATCAAATGCTTAAATTGGTGCCCAGAAGAGGACTTGAACCTCCACGCCCCGAAGAGCACTAGCACCTGAAGCTAGCGTGTCTACCAATTTCACCACCTGGGCTCTGCGTTACAACTTATGAAAAGCCGTATCAGC
>Ga0209395_1001302_pt1 | contig 35317 bp, 36 predicted proteins | sample GOMGulsemesocosm_3_FD_184635 | JGI IMG/M metagenome (GOLD analysis project Ga0209395, IMG submission 184635) | Methane-oxidizing microbial communities from mesocosms in the Gulf of Mexico - GOM9D Gulf of Mexico (SPAdes) (version 2) | ecosystem: Environmental > Aquatic > Marine > Cold seeps...
CTGAAGCTCCGGAAAGTATTGACGACGCACAAAACGCTGCTGAGTAGTTCGTACACAAACAAAATATCGAGGATGCATAAAAAAGATTGTTTTTATTTAGGCAAAATCGTTAGAAAACACAGTTTTAAAGGTGAGGTGGTTATTAAATTAGACACCGATGAACCTGAACTGTATCAAAATTTGGAATCAGTTTTCGTCCTTTTGGGCGGAAACTTGATTCCTTTTTTTATTGATGAATCTTTGTTACAAAAGGGAAATCAATTAAGGGTACGGTTTGAAGATGTTGATAGCGAGCAAGATGCTGATAATATTTTAGGAAGTGGTATATATATGCCATTAACCATGTTGCCAAAATTGGATGGAAATAAGTTTTATTTTCACGAAGTGATTGGTTTTGAAGTGGAAGATGTAAACGAAGGCTACGTAGGGATTATTGATGGAATTAATGATAGTACCGCACAGGCACTGTTTGAAATTAAAAATGGTGATCAAGAAATTTTGATTCCTATGATTGATCCGTTTATTGTGAAAATAGACCGTGAGAATAATAAAGTCGTGGTAAATACTCCTGAGGGGTTAATTGATATGTATAAAGAAGTTTAATTACTGTAGATGAAGCCTTTTCAGTTTAAAGAATTTAGTGTAGCTCAGGATAAAACAGCGATGAAAATAGGTACGGACGCTGTACTATTAGGTGCATGGGTTCGTATTAATGATTCCGTGTCTAGTGTCTTGGATATCGGCGCTGGTACTGGTGTTATTAGTTTGCAAATAGCACAACGTTCGGAAGCTGAATTGATAGATGCTGTGGAAATAGAATCTAATGCTTATGAGCAATGTGTTTCTAATTTTGAACAAAGTGATTGGGGTGATCGTTTATTTTGTTACCATGCTTCTTTGGAAGACTTGGTAGAAGAAATAGAGGAACCTTACGATTTGATAATTTCAAATCCTCCTTTTTATAACAGTACCTATAAAGAATTAGAAGCGACCAGAGCCATGGCGCGTCATACCGATAGTTTATCATTTGACGAGCTGTTAAAAGGATGTTCTGAAATGCTTTCTGAAAAAGGAGAGTGTGCCTTCATAATTCCATTTGAAGAAGAAAATCATTTTTTAGAGATTGCAAAAAATAGGGGGTTATTTCCTTCTAGAATTACAAGAGTAAGAGGTAGGGAAGAGGCAGCAATTAAACGAAGTTTGTTACAACTTTCATTTGATATTTGTAATGTGGAAATATCAAATCTGACAATCGAAATTGACCGTCACATTTATACAACTGCCTATAGTGAATTAGTGTCTCCCTTCTATTTGAAAATGTAGTAAAATATCATATTTACTGTCAAATGGCGGTAAATAAATAGTAATGGGTTTTGCCGTAGATTAAACTGAATATACAGTTTCCTCGTGTGGGTACAAGGAAACTATTTATATTGGTCAAATTCTAATGTAATGCTTTTGTTAGACGTTTTCAGCCTGTACATGTCCCCAGTTTTCACCAGATTTAATACGCCATAATTGCATTTCGGATACTCCAAATTGCTTCGCGATTACTTTTAATCGAGTTTTTCTGTTTGGGTCTGCTAATTTTCGTTTAATAAGTTTAACAGTGGTTTCTGATAATTTAGAATATTTAGGTTTTCTAAATTTATTATCAGGATTCATAGTGTGGTGTAGCGATAATTCGGCTTGTGTTGCCCATTTTAGATTGATCACATTGTTATTGTGCTTTTGAAAATCTAAATGAATTACGAACCGCGCTTTTAGGGGTTTGTCTAAAAATAATTGAGCAACTATTTTGTGAACATACCTACTGGTGGTCTTTCCTGTATTACGCCTAGCATGAATAGTTTTGTAGCCGTTTACTTCACTTCCATTGATTAAAGTTCCATGCTCAGTGTCAAATTTGAACGATTTTATACGTCCATAATTAGAGAATTCATAGCGTTCGTTTTCATTCCAATCTTCTTCATAATAGGGTTTCCATATCTCAGGAAAGCTGAATTGATCCATATAAGGGTGTTTTAGGGAGAGGAAGCTTAATCTTAGGGAATTATGCTACCACGATTGTTTGTTGTCTGCAAGATACAGCCAAGAAATGTGAAATAACATGATATTTGTTGGGAAGGTTAAATTATTGTTAAATTTAAGGCGGCTTTAATGCTAATTTAGAATGGTTTAAGTTAAAAAAAGGTATTGAAAGCTACTGTTTTTTGAGTAATGGTTGCATTATTTTGATAAGTAACTCGGCCTCATCTGTTCCTACAAGTATGGTACGTGAGCCATTTTTTGATTGGATATACAAGGCATCTCCCATTTTTACGTTAAACAGCATACCATGTGGAGTTATTCTAATTCCGACACCATAATACCAGGGAATGGAAATTTTTTTGATTTTAGTTGCATCTATATCTACTAAGAGCATAGATTTATTGATGTAACCTATACCCAAGCGTACCACTATTTTTTTGTCATCTATTCTGATCGTTAACTTATACATGAGTACAACAATTAGTATAAAAAAACTTTCGACAAGTAGGGTCGCAATAAGTGGGATTGGGGAAGAACCCCATTGAAAATAATAAGAAAATCCTACGCCTAAAAATAAAATGGACATACAGCCTATAACTAAATAACTGTAGCTTGTTTTTGAATAGTGATTTGTAGACATAGGATTTTGATGCGATTAAAATTATTCTTTTTCGTATTCTAAATTGTAGCCTAGGTATGGGACTTCTTTTTCTGAAAAATGAATGCCGTAATCTTGTAATTCTTTTAAAATAGGTTCATAGACATTTTTACTAGTTGGTAGTTGTACTCCCGGAGATGATATTTCTCCATTTAATATTTTGATAGCAGCTATTGCAACAGGTAAGCCTACGGTTTTTGCCATCGCAGTATAGGTTTGGTCTTCCCCCATACATACCATACTACTTATAATTTGATGTCGCTTTCCATCTTTTTCATAACCTAACAAATGCTGCATAATGATCATGTCTTTATCCTCTTCTTGCAATGTCCACTTATCTTTTAATATTTTCTCTAAAATCTGAGCAGGCGTCGCATTTTTAAGGTTGACTTTCTTATGTGGATTAAAAATATCTAATTCTAATAGTTTTTCCCAGATAATATCATCTTGATCTATTTTTAAATAATGACGTAATTTTAGTTCTACCGAGTCACTTTGGTTATAGGCTAAAAATGAATTCGTAAAATCTCTGTAGGACATATTTTCAGAATCTTCTATGGTATAGCTATCATCGGTCATTCCTAACATGACAAATATGTTCCATGCTCTAGAAAATCCAACCTTTCTAATAGTTCCTCGGTACATTGTAAGGATGTCGTTTAAGCCATATATTTCTCTGTACTTCAGAGAATCTCTATTGGCATACCCTTCGAATTTACCATAGCCATCTATTTTTAAAATTTCAGTTCTCCTAAACAAGCGTCGGTAGGGGATGTATTTGTATTTTCCTTCTTGGATAAATTTGGCAGCACCTCCTTGTCCGGCCAATACCACATTTCTAGGATTCCATGTAAATTTGTAATTCCATAAGTTATTGTCGCTTTCTGGTGCAACTAATCCACCACAAAAAGATTCAAAGAGTATCATTTTTCCTCCATTATCTCGTATACGATCTATTACTTGCATAGCACTCATATGATCAATGCCTGGATCTAGTCCTATCTCGTTCATAAAAGTTAATCCCTTGGCTTTTACCTGAGCGTCAAGGGCACTCATTTCATTTGAAATATAAGAAGCTGTGACAAGGTTTTTTTCAAACTTTAAACAGTCCTTTGCTACGCTTAAATGCAAATGAGGAGGTAACATGGAAATGACTATGTCAGCCTCTTGAATGGCAGTTTCTCTTTGAGTTACATCCGAAACATCTAAGGAAGTGGCCTTGCCGTTTGGGTGATTGTTGATTTTATTTTTAGCTAGTTCTAGAGAGATATCTGCAATTATAATTTGTAAATTCTCGCTGCCAGCTTTGTTTAATAAATAACTTATTAAGGAGGATGCAGACCTACCTGCTCCAATAACTAATATTTTTCGCATTGTTGAGTTTTAAGTCTTACGAAAATACACAATTTGTTTTGGATAAAACAAATGAGCCTTTAAGTGTTTGTTATTTAAGGTATTCAAGTAGTTTTAGTGCTTTTTCTTTATCACTTATGTCAACTTCTAATTTGTAGGAATCATAAAATAGCGCCCCTCCTGATGCGTCTATATGACCATTTACAATAAATGTGTGTATCCCGTTTTCTTCCAGTTTTCCTTTGGCTATTTGTACTTGATATTCTAGTTGGGAGGTGAATATAACAACCAATTCTCTTTCACTTTTGTTCATAATGTTTGATTTTAGTGTTATTCAGAGTTTCTATATGCTAATATTTCCAATGCTTTGTCTTCATGAATGGCATCAACTTGTAGTTTGTACCCTTCAACGTACGCCGTTCCTATAGTCGTATCTATATGTTCATCCAATATATAGCTTTCTATGCCTTCTTCTCCTAGTTTAGCTTTCGCAATATGTATTTGATGAATTAGATGTGTGGTTAATATCGTGATTAAGTGCTTATCCATGGTGTTTTTGCTTAAAGATACAAAAAAAATGTGATGTGAAGACCTCGTAGCGTTCTGAAATTTAGAGGACTTTGTTATATGCTTCTTTCGAGATAATTGAATATATTTGTTATAAATACGACGTCATTATGAATTCTAATTTAAAAATAGCAGCTGCATTAGGTGGGGTTTCGGTAATTTTAGGAGCTTTTGGAGCGCATGCCTTAAAAGAAACATTAAGTGCTGATACTTTAAATTCGTTTGAAACGGGGGTTAGATATCAGATGTATCACGTTATATTATTGCTTTTTGTGAATATATATAATGGATTTACCAAGGTCCAAAAAAATAGGATTAGTTATTGTTTAATAGCTGGAATCATCTTTTTTTCGGGCTCAATTTATGCCATTGCTTTTGGTGTTAGTGCTCGAAATATTTGGTTTATTACTCCCTTAGGAGGATTGTTTTTTATAATAGGTTGGTTTTTAATGTTAGGGGCTTTTTTTAAGGAGAAAAACTAAATTGAATTCTTTTTAAAATCTATGTCAATTTATTTGTGCTGTTTCCTAAATAATTCTACTTTTGCGGCATCAATTAAAAGTTTAGACTGAGAAGTCTATATTTTTTCACAAAACACGAAAACGATTTCGTAGTTGTAAATATTTTAAAAAGAAAAATTTTTTTGTTGCAACACGAAAACGATTTCGTAAAGTAGTGGGTTTTAGTGAGATGAGGTTGTTATTGATGTATAGATCTGATTAACAGAAGTGTATCTTTAGTTACCTAAAAAAGTGAAGTTGATAAAAATCATGTATTACATTTTTAAAAACGATGTAATTTATACAATAATAAACATAACACAATACAATTATAAATAACAGAAATGGAAAAATTATTAAATTCAGTTCGGGACTCTCTTTTAGAATACGGGATTTCAGATGTAAAAGAAATTATTCACAATCCATCGTACGAAACTTTATATAAAGCAGAAATGAGTCCTTCATTAGAAGGATATGAGAAAGGATTTGAAACAGAATTGGGAGCAGTAAATGTTATGACGGGGAAATTTACAGGTCGTTCTCCTAAAGACAAGTATATTGTGGAAGATGCTATTACAAAAGATACCGTTTGGTGGACTTCGGAGCATGCGGAAAATGATAACAAAAAAATATCTCAAACTGTATGGAATGATTTAAAAGATACTGTAGCAGCACAATTATCTGAGAAGGTATTGTATGTAGTGGATACCTATTGTGGTGCCAATGAAGATACACGTTTAAAAGTTCGTTTTGTTATGGAAGTGGCTTGGCAAGCACATTTTGTAAAAAATATGTTTATCCGCCCTACCAAAGCCGAATTAGAGGATTTTGGTGAACCAGATTTTGTAGTTATAAATGGTTCAAAAGCGGAAAATAAGAAATGGAAAGAACACGGGTTAAATTCGGAAGTGTTTACCGTATTTAATTTGACCGAGAAAATGCAGATTATAGGTGGTTCTTGGTATGGCGGTGAGATGAAAAAAGGAATGTTTGCCATGATGAATTACTATTTGCCTTTAAACGGTATGGCTGCGATGCATTGTTCTGCTAATAAAGGTAAAAATGGAGATGTAGCGGTGTTTTTTGGATTGTCAGGAACTGGAAAAACTACCTTGTCTACAGACCCTAAACGTGAGTTAATTGGAGATGATGAACATGGATGGGACGATAATGGTATCTTTAATTTTGAAGGTGGATGTTATGCAAAAACCATTAATTTGGACGGCGTGGCCGAACCTGATATTTTTGGTGCTATCCGTAGAGATGCCTTGCTAGAAAATGTGACGGTGGATGCAAATGGTAAAATTGATTTTACCGACGGTTCCATAACCCAAAACACACGTGTTTCTTATCCTATTGAACATATAGAAAATATTGTAAAGCCGGTTTCAAGAGCGGGCCACGCAAATAAAGTTATTTTTTTAACAGCAGATGCTTTTGGGGTGATGCCTCCAGTGTCTAAGTTAACGCCTGAACAAACCAAATATCATTTCTTGTCTGGGTTTACTGCTAAATTAGCAGGGACTGAAAGAGGAGTTACAGAACCTACACCAACTTTTTCTGCTTGTTTTGGGGAGGCTTTCCTTTCGTTACATCCTACCCAATATGGACAGGAATTAGTGAAGAAAATGGAAGAGCACAACGCAACGGCTTATTTGGTAAATACGGGATGGAACGGTTCAGGGAAAAGAATTTCTATTAAAGATACTCGGGCTATTATAGACCGAATTTTAGATGGTTCTATAGAAAACGCAGCTACGAAAACAATGCCTGTGTTTAATTTAGAAGTTCCTACAGAATTAGAAGGTGTACGTACTGATATTTTAGACCCAAGAGATACGTACAGTGATGCTGCTATATGGGATAAAAAAGCAGTAGACTTAGCAGGATTGTTTATTAATAATTTTACGAAATATACAGATAATGAAGAAGGAAAGGCGCTTGTTAGTGCTGGACCTAAGGTTTAAGTTTGATTACACTACTAACTAGCGAAAAGAGTCTGTTGAAGAAGATTTATTCTTTTAAACGGGCTCTTTTTTTATGAAATATTTAATTGAGCTTAGTGCTGTATCCTACCTATTCTACTATACATAAAACAGCCTATTGAAAGATTTCAATAGGCTGTTTTTTATACTTAATGCTTTTGTTTAGGAGGCGGAGGTGGAGGTGGTAAAATTTTCTTCATCTCTTTTGCGTCTATTTGCTTTCCATATTTGTCATAATACGTTTTAATATTGTTTTTTACTTTATAAAAATAAGTACTTCCATTTATGTTTATACTTTTTTTAGTTTTATTGATTTTAACTTGTACAGGTTTTTTTGTTGTTCTTGGTGGCGGAGGAGGAGGTGGTAAAAGTTTCTTTATCTTTTTAGCATCTATCTTATTTCCAAAGTTGTCATAATAGACTCTCACGTTGTTTTTTACTTTGTAAAAATAGGTGACACCATCTATTTTAATGCGCCCACCTTCCTTATGTACCTTGACGGACTTAGGTTTTGAATTCTTTTTTGGTGGTAGAGGAGGTAGTTTACTTTCAATATGTTTACGATTAATCAATTTTCCATGGCTATCATAATAGGTTTTTACACCATTCGCTGTTTTGTAATAATAGGTGTCCTTTCCTATAGAAATACTCCCATGTCCAGTATTCTTTTCTTTATGTATAGTTACTGTTTTAGGAGGAGGAGGTGGGGGCAACTTTCCTTTATATACTTTGATTTTGTGTACCTGTTGTTGTGTTGTTTTTTGTGCATATACTTTAGAAGAAAATGCATAAATAAAACCAATGAGTAAGGGGATAATTAACAATTGTTTAAATAGTGTTCGTCCCTGTGATACTGGTGTTGTCATCATAATTAATCTCTTTTTTGTTAGTAAAAAATTTAGATTACTGGCCAAGTAATTATTGTGAATCCTAGCAGTCTTATTTAATAGTAAATACTGATAGCTGGATATGTTGTCATAAGTGTTGATTACTGCCGAATCGGCGAGAAATTCATGGTTTAGTCGGATCGATTTTTTTATAAACATCCATATTGGGTTTATCCAAAAAAGGAGTTGTAAAAATTCTATAAACAGAATGTCTAACGTGTGTTTCTGAGAGATGTGTAAGAGCTCATGAGTGAGTAATTCTTTCTCTATTTCATCTCTTTTGTAGCTGTTTTTATTGATAAATATATAGTTGAAAAATGTATGGGGAATGCATTCTTCTTCAATTAAAACAATGGAGTATTTATTGGATTTTATAACCTTGTTTTTTCGAACTTGTTGAAATAAATTAAATATGTTAAACGTAAACCTCGCCAATAGCAATAGGCAGATTCCACTGTAAATCAATAGTACTATTTGTGTTATTTTGGACTCAGTAATTATTGTTTGTTGAATTATAGGGAGGTTGCTTTCCTGCAATATTACAGGAGACTTAATGAGCTCTGTTATGGTGAATGTTACGAATGGAATGATGAGTGAAAACACACAGATTCCTAATAAATAGAACCTGTTGAAACGAAATGATTTCTCCTTAGATAATACGAATTCATAAAAAAACCATAACAATGTTAAGCACAAAGACGACTTTAGAACAAATAGTATCATGATCCTTGTTTTTTGATTTGTTGGTCTATGATATTTCTGAGTTCTTCCAATTCAGATTTGGACAAATCAGTTTCTTTGGTGAAAAACGACGCAAATTGACTGGCAGAATTGTTAAAGAAATTTTTAATCAATCCATTTACATGAGTGGAAAAATAATCGTTTTTAGATATTAATGGGTAGTACTCCCTAGACCTTCCATGTAGTTTATGAGCAATATATCCTTTATCTGAAATTCTTTTGAGTAAAGTAGCAACGGTAGTAGCTGCTGGTTTTGGTTCAGGATATTGTTTTAATAAATCTTTCATAAAAGCATTGTTTAGCTTCCATAAATAATTCATTATTTGCTCTTCTGATTTAGAAAGTTTCATCTGTTTTCTTATTTGTGTTCTACAAACATAGAATAAAAAATCCAATTCTACAAATGTAGAATTGGATTTTAACAGTTTGAAATTGTTTGTTTTATTTTTTTACCTCTTTACATTTATCAGATAGCCAGGCTATTTCTGATGTGTTTAGCATAGGGGACAAGGTGTCCAATACTTTTTTGTGGTAGCTATTTAACCACTCCATATCTTCGGTACTCATCAAATCAAAGTCGATTAAGTTTAAATCAATAGGAAATAATGTAATTGGGTCGAATCCAATAAAATCACCATAGTTAGTGGTTTGTTTTATGCTGGATATTACTACGTTCTCCGTTCTAATTCCATAAGCACCTTCTTTGTAGAATCCGGGTTCAATCGTAGTAAATTGATTTTCTTTGTGTACTTCACTCCCTCTAGAGGTGGTTGCACTTGTAGCAAAACCTTGTGCGTCCTCGTGTACCATTCCATAACTTCCGATGCCATGTCCTGTTCCATGCCCAAAATTTAACCCTTGTTTCCATAAGTGCATTCTAGAGAAAGAATCCAGTTGCATTCCCACCGTTCCTCTAGGGAATTGCATGGTTTCTAATGTGATATATCCTTTTAAAACCAAGGTGAATGATTTTTTTTCATCATCGGTAGCTTTTTTTCCTAACAATACGGTACGTGTAATATCTGTAGTACCGGTTAAATATTGAGCGCCACTATCAATTAAAAGTAAACTGTCATTTTTTACCATGGCGGAACCTTCCTTAGGAGCCGTATAATGGATAATAGCACCATTGTTTTTATAACTTACAATTGCTGAGAATGATTCTCCTTTGTAATGTTCTTGTTTTTGACGGAAACTTTCTAGTTTTCTACCGATTTCATATTCTGAAATTTCTCGTTGTTGAATTTCAGTTTCCAACCACATAAAAAATTGTGTCATGGCAACACCATCTTTTTCCATGGATTTTTTAGCATTGGCTATTTCAACATCGTTCTTAATAGCTTTTAACTCTTTTACCAAAGAGTTTTGGTACACCAATGTTCCGTTGATAGCATCAAAACAGGCATAATTTAGAGAGTTTGGATCTGTAATAATTGTTTTATTGTCAGTCAGTTTTGGTAATTCTTCCGATAAAGAGTTGTATTCCAAAACAGTAATATTGTCTTCTTGAAGTGTATCTAATAAGCTACTGTCAAAGCGTGTTTTATTACAAAATAAATACGATTCATTTTTACCAACCAATGCATACGAAATTACCAAAGGTGTAAAATCTACATCCTTGGCTCTAATATTATATAGCCAAGCAATTTCATCTAAACTAGAAATTAGGTAATAATCGGCTGCTTGTTTATTTATTTCTTCTTGTATCTTTTTAATTTTATCTTGAGTAGTCTCTCCGCTAAATGCTATAGGGTGATGCTCCACAGCATCTGTTGGAAGTTGTGGTCTTTCCTGCCAAATTGTATCAATAAGTTCCGTGTCATTTTTTATTTGAATATTTTTGTCTTGTGCATTTTCTGCTAAATAATCTATCTGAGATTTTGAAAATTGACGATAATCAACTCCTACAGTATCATTGTTTTCTAGTACATGACATAACCATGGAATATGTTCTGGTGCATGTGGAATTGATTGTTTAAACAATGTAACATCACTGTCCTTGCATTGCTGGGTTACTTGTAAAAAATAACGAGAATCTACCCATAGTGCTACCTCGTTTAATGTGACAACAAGAGTCCCTGCCGAACCTGTAAAATCAGAAAAATAAGTTCTTATTTTCCAATAATCATTTACATATTCACTCTGATGAGGATCTGTAGAAGGAATTATATATGCTGCTAATCCTTTTGTTTTCATAGCCTCTCTTAAAGCTGCTATACGTGTGTTTATACTATTCATTGTTATTTTTTTATGTTGTTTTGAAAGTGCTTTTATATATTGAAATAGTTGATTTGGATCGCTATATGCTTTCCATGCTGTCTATTCCGTTTATTCTTCTTGTTATTTTTAAAGGGTTTAAATTTTTTAAGGCCTCAGGTAAAAGGCTGTTTGGACAGTTTTGATAACTGAATGGTCGAACCCATCTTTTAATGGCATCAACTCCAACTGCCGTAAATCTACTATCGGTGGATGCAGGGTAGGGGCCGCCATGCAACATAGATGGACAGACTTCCACTCCCGTAGAAACGCCATTAAAAATAAGCCGTCCCACTTTATTCTTTAAATGGTCTATAACGGAATTGTAGGTTTTTATATCATCGGAATTTCCGATAATTGTACCTGTAAGTTGACCGTCTAAACTGTTAATTATGGCATTTAATTCGTTTTTGTCTTTGCATTGTACAACAATAGAAAATGGTCCAAAAACTTCCTGATGTATTGTTTTGTTAGTTAAGAAATGAGTTCCAGATACGGTGGCAATGGTTTGCCTTCCAAAGTTTTCTTTAATTTCATCATTAGAACTAGCTACTAGCTGAACTCCCTCTTGATGAGTAACTGTTTGTTTATGATTTTCAAAATTTTTATGAATGGCCGGGTGTAACATGCAAAGTGGCATGGTTTCTTTCACTTTTTTAGCTAAATGACTTAAAAAAACATCTAGAGCTTCACTTTTTATCCCAATTATCAACCCTGGATTTGTACAAAATTGCCCGGCCCCCAAAGTAATGGAGTCCGCATAAGTATTTGCCCATTTATTGCCGTTGTTTTTTAATTCATCGGGTAATAATACTACTGGATTTACACTTCCCATTTCTCCGAAAAAGGGAATGGGTTCTGGCCGTTTAGAAGCCAAGTTGTAAAGTGCTCTTCCCGCTTGGATACTTCCTGTAAATCCAACGGCTTTTACTTTAGGATGTGCCACAAGTTGCACCCCTACTTCAATGCCTTTACTATTTAAATTGGAAAAGATACCATTGGGCATTCCTGTTCTTTCTGCAGCTTTTATAATGGCAGAAGCTACCATTTCTCCTGTGCCAGCATGCATGGGATGTGATTTTACAATCACTGGACATCCTGCTGCAAAAGCAGATGCTGTATCTCCTCCAGCCGTAGAATATGCAAAAGGAAAATTACTGGCGCCAAAGACAACTACTGGTCCTAAAGGAATGTTTATTTTTCTAAGGTCTGGTTTTGCATTTGGTGTACGGTTTTTGTCAGCGGTATCTATAGATGCTTCTAACCATTCACCTTCTAAAATATGCTGTGCAAAGTTATGTAATTGTAGTATGGTTCTGGCTCGTTCTCCTTCGGCCCGTTGTTTTGTAAGTCCTGTTTCTTGACAATATACATGTAGGAGTTCTTGGTCAAGTATTTCTATTTCTTCTGCGATTGCTATCAAAAAACCTGCTCTATCTTTATGGCTTGTATTTTTTAACTGCTCAAACGCCGTACTTGCTAATGCAATGGCATGCTCAATTTCTAGCTCAGAGGCTTCCGTAAAAGTTGTTGCATTCTCTGTGTTTAATATAGGATTAAAAGTTTTAAAAATGGCACTTCCACTAGAGGCTAATACATTTCCTATATAGTTTTTGCCCGTTACTTTCTCAGACATCATTTATGTATTTACGATTATGTATGGTTGGTTTTAGAATCTTATACCTTGTCTATAATGTTTTTGGTATTTATTCTAACATTCCACTAAGGTATTTAATAAAATGGACTTTAAAGTGGGTTTGAAACAAAGATTTTAGTTTTTTAAGAAGATATTTTAGGACAAAACAGTAGATGTTTTGGTATTATATTAACTCTTTATTATATTTGTAGACGCAATATTGTGTAAATATACATGGGTGTTATCAAATGAAAGTCTTACCATTTAAAATTCCAAAGTCAGAAAACACGTCTTTATATATTCAAGAGGATCGTGGAACTGCATTTTATGGGAAATTACATCAGCATGAAGAAATTCAAATCAGTTTGGTTATCAAAGGGACAGGAACCTTTATTATTGGTGATTGTGTTGGTGAGTTTTCTCTAAATAGTATTTTTGTAATTGGAGAAAACCTTCCTCATGTGTTTAAAAGTGATGAGTTAGAGGAGGAAGTTCATATGATTACGCTGTTCTTTACTAAGCGTTCTTTTGGAGCGCAGTTTTTTGACTTAGCTTTGTTTCAAAATGTGCAACAACTTTTTAGTGATGCTCAATTGGGAATACGTATTGTGAACGATATTGAGTTATTGGCCTCCAAAATAATTGAGGTAAATGTAAAAGATAAATTACAGCAATTTATTCGGTTTTTAGGAGTGTTACAGTTGTTGTCATCTTCTGATTATAAAACTTTATCATCTTTAATTAACAGGAAAAAATATGCAGGATTGGAAGGGAAGCGAATGCGAGATATTTTTCAACATTCGATGACAAATTTTCATAAAACGATTGAGTTAAAGGAAATTGCGGATATTGCCAATATGACCCCAAATGCTTTTTGTAGATATTTTAAACAGCGTACAAACAAAACCTATGTAAATTTCTTGATAGATATTCGAATAGGAAATGCTTGTAAGCTGCTTCGATCAGATAACGAAATGAGTGTTACTGAAATTTGTTATAAAAGTGGTTTTAATAATTTGGCAAACTTTAATCGTAAGTTTAAAGCATTGAAAGGAGTGACTCCTACCGAATTTAGAAAACGCCACTAGTGTTTTTATGTTAATCCTTTTTCGTTTTGAACCTTCTTACTTAAGGACTGCACTACTAAATTATACGAATGGTCTATTAATGCGTATAATACCTCGTTGGATAAACGGGTGTCAAAAGTAACGGTGTTCCAGTGTTTTTTATTCATGTGCCATCCTGGTTTTATTTCGCGTTCGTGTTGTTCTCGAAGGTGAATGGCTTTTTCTGGGTCGCATTTTAGGTTAACGTCAAATGGCCTTTTGTCTAAATTAGTCAAGGCAAACATTTTGTCTGCTACTTTAAAAACTAAGGTTTTTTCGTCAAAAGGAAACCCTTCGGTAACCTGTGGCTTTTTTAAGCAATATGCTCTAAGTGATTCTATATTCATAATGTGTTGAGTTTACTAAGTTTAGGGTCGTCTATACTAAGTTGGCTGTAATCTAAGCGCCACCCTATAGTTTGCACGATGCCTTCTATCATTACAATAGATTCTAAGGCTTCTTTTGTAGCCATAGTTAACAATCCACTTTCGGGGATTTTTTGAACAATAAATTCTTTGGCTTCTCGGTGTAAATCAGTTAAGTCATTTGCCGCAAATTTATTAAATAGTCCATCTGTTTTGTCGTAATAACGCACATGCGATTCTATACTTAAAACAGTAGGTTCTGGAAAATGATTTAGAATAATAGTATTTTTTTTAGGATTGCTTGTGACCTTGATTTGTGTTAAATCAAATCCTATATGAGCTTTGGCATTAATTAAAATAATGGCCTTTTTTTTGCTTTTAAAAAGATTTAAAAAATGTTCTTTGGTGTCTTGATAATGATAGATTTCGGCAAAATCGCCCTCAACGGTGATAAGTTTACATACCGTTTTGATCTTTTCTATTAAAATTAGTGCGTCTTTTTCATTTGCTTTTGATGATGACTGTGTGCGATTATAATACCACATAGCCAAAGCTCCTAAAAGTAGACCTAGTGCCAATTCCATAGTGCTTTTTTAGTGACTCAAATATACGTATAATTTTATTGTAATTGTGTGTTTCCTTGGCAGGAATCTTGTTTTATTTCTAGTTTTTATTTTTAATATTAGTCGTTTTTATAAAAGAAGAATTACGATGTTAATTCATGTTTTTCCAACGCTCTAATTTAGGAATTCCTCTAGTAAATACCCAAGCTAATATACCACTCATGCCTTGTTTTTTCATCATTTTAATACACATGTCTTGCATTTTTTTAGGAGTGTCTATTTCATCTGCCATAAAAAACGCTCCGTCTTTATAACAGAAAGAACAATACGTAAGTGATTTTGTACCGTCTTTTTCTGTACCCCCTCCTTCGGGATCTTTTTTATGTGGCATACCACAACTTTGACAAAATTTATGGGTTTTCATATCAGTATGTTATTTATTGTAAGTTACAAAAAAAAATGAAATATGTATAAAATCAGTTTCTATACCTCAAATAAATCACTAGCAATTCCATCGGCTAAAAACTTTCCTTTTGGAGTGGTCAATAAAGTGTTGTCTTTAATTTCTAATAAACCTTGGCTGATAAAATTCTCAGCGTTTTTAAGTAAAGACGCATGGGCATCATCGCCAAAATCTGTGACTATTTTATCTAAAGAAACGCCATAAATAGTCCGTAGTCCTGTCATGATATATTCATTAAAACGGTCTGTGGAACTCAGTGTTTCTGTTTCGCTAGGAAGGATACCTTTTTCTATGGATTGGATGTATTTCTGATTGTTCGCAATGTTCCAAGAACGTTGGGTTTTATTGAACGAATGTGCAGAAGGACCAATTCCTATATAGGTTTCGCCTTGCCAATAAGAGGTGTTGTGTTTGGAGAAAAAAGCGGGTTTTCCAAAGTTAGAAATTTCATAATGCACAAAACCTTGTTTGATCGTTTCATCCACCAACATGTTAAAATGTTCCTGTGCTAAGGCTTCGTCCAATGGTTTTACGCTTCCTTTTTTTATAAAACTAGATAAGGCTGTTTTCTCCTCTACGGTAAGTGCGTAGGAAGAAATATGTGGAATATTCAGAGAGAAAGCTTTGTCTAAGTTTTCTTGCCATTTTTCAGCACTCATATTTGGGACTCCGTAAATTAAATCGATGGTAATATTATCAAAGTATTTGGAAGCCTCTTCTATACAACTAATAGATTCATTGGCGGTGTGGGCGCGATTCATAAATTGTAAATCTTCCTCAAAAAAACTTTGAACACCAATGCTCAATCTATTGATGTTGGTTTTTGAAAGTTGTAATAACTTTTCCGCAGTCAAATCGTCAGGGTTGGCTTCTAAGGTAATTTCTGCAGATGGATTTACCGTGAATTGCTTGTAAATCAGGTCTAGTAATTCCGTAATCTCTTCGGTGTTTAAAATAGAAGGGGTGCCGCCACCAAAATAGATGGTTTGGATGGTTTCTCCTTTTAATTCAGGAGTGCGCATTACAATTTCTTTTGCTAAAGCATCTAGCATATTGGTTTTATGCTTGAGCGATGTTGAAAAATGAAAATCGCAATAATAGCATGCTTGTTTGCAAAATGGGATATGTAGATAAATTCCTGCCAATGAAAATGTTTTTTACAAAATTAAGAAAAATGAACTTGATTTAAGTTTACTTTTTTACGCGTTCCTTATTTTGTTTTACAAAAGAAGCCCAACCTGTATAGGATTTTCCTTGCACTATGTTTTTGCTATTGTAAAAATGACACACAGCTGCGGCCAAACCATCGGTTGCATCTAAGTTTTTAGGCAAGGTTTTTAGCTTTAAAATGCTTTGTAACATTTTTGCAACTTGTTCTTTACTTGCGTTTCCGTTTCCAGTAATGGCTTGTTTTATTTTTCGGGGAGCATATTCCATTACAGGAACATTGCGGTATAATCCAGCTGCCATGGCCACACCCTGAGCACGTCCCAATTTTAACATAGACTGTACATTTTTCCCGAAAAAGGGAGCTTCGAGTGCAATTTCGTCCGGATGATAAGTGTCAATAAGGTGTAAGGTGCGTTCGAAAATTAATTTTAGTTTGATATAAGGATCGCTATATTTTTTTAGGATTAATTCATCTAATTGAATCACTTCCATCTTGTTATTTACCACACGAATCAATCCAAAACCCATAATAGTGGTTCCGGGGTCAATGCCTAAAATTATTTTCTCTGTGCTCAAATTCTTGTTATTTAGGTCAAAAATACTGTTTTTACTCAAAAGAACGGGACTTTTGATAACTATCCGAGCGTTCATTTCTTTTTACCAGATAAGGTAGGTCAAAATTTTGCTAGTAATAGTTTGTAGGTGAATTATTGATGTTGCTATTAACCAACAACTCACAAAAGATGAAGGCTATTTGTTTCCTGTTTTAAAGCGTTTTTTATCCAAATATGCGTGCTATAATTCCATCTATGTTAAAGAATAAATAGATGATAAGAAAAAGTACCAATACAAGTATGATTCCTCTTTTTGGATTTGGTTTTTTACGTTGTTTGATGTGGTCGAATTTCATAATTTATGTTTAAAAAATTAGGAGTTGTTTTTTTTGATAGCTCTGAGCATTTCTCTTTTTCCTGGAGGTCCAGGCAGTCGTTCTACCTCAAAACCTACGGCTTGCATGGCACGTCTTACACTTCCTTTTGCGGAATATGTAACTAATACTCCGTTTTCTTGAAGGCTATCAAACATAATTTTAAAAATGTCTTCGGTCCATAAATCTGGTTGTACTCTAGCTCCAAAAGCATCGAAATAAATTAAATTATAAGCGTTTGTAGCCGTTATTTTATCAAAAAACAATTGCTGTTTTGTAAGTGAAAACTGATCGCTCATAGCTAGTTTTTCTTCCCAGCTACAAGCATGCATCTTATCAAAAATAGCCTGATTTTCTTCCGCATTTAATTCCTTTACATAATTGAGTTGTTGAATCTCTTCAGTGGAAATAGGGTAGGCCTCTACACCTGTATAATCTATCGTTAATTGTTGTTTTTGATGTTCTAAAAACGTGATAAAAGCATTTAATCCAGTACCAAAACCAATTTCGAGAATGGCTACATTCTCTTCAGAAAATAATTGTAAACCATGCTTTATAAATACATGATACGCTTCCTGAATGGCGCCATGTTTAGAATGGTATTGTTCATTCCATTCAGGGATATGAATGGTAGTAGATCCGTCAGAGGTAATTATGATTTCTCTTTTCAAAATACGATTGTTTTACTGCGAAATTACAAAACTATAGTCCTATACGATGTTGTTTATTGCTTTTTATTTGGTTTGCTGATTTTTTTACTGAAAAAGGTAGACATCATAAATAGGAGTAGTTTTATCACATTGATAATATATGGTGTTGGAAATAATTGATTTAGGTGTTCCTATGGATGCTGTTTTGTGTAAAATTCAATGCATATTTGTTTTTGTTGTTAAATAGATATTTAAAATCTGTTTTATTTGAAAAAAAATCACATTTAAAGTGAAAAAAAGGACTAATTTTGTGGAAAACACAAACAGATATAGACATATGATAACAACTGGATTAAAAATAGAAAAAATAGCCCAATCTAAAATTGGCGATGTTGATTTTGAAAACTTAACATTTGGATCGATTTTTACGGATCATATGTTTGAATGTGATTTTATTGATGGTGAATGGCAAAACCCAACAATTAAACCTTATCAACCTTTAACCTTAGATCCATCTGCGAAAGTATTTCACTATGGACAAGCTGTTTTTGAAGGAATGAAAGCCTATAAAGACGAGCATGATGAAATTTGGATGTTTAGACCAGATCAAAATCAAGAACGTATTAACATTTCTGCAGAGCGTTTAGATATGCCAGCTTTCCCAAAAGAATTATTCTTTGAAGGATTGACAGAATTGTTGAAATTAGATAAAGAATGGATCAAACAGGGAGATGATAGCGCATTGTACATTCGCCCATTTTCTATGTCTACGGAAACATGTGTGTCTGCTTCAGCGTCGAATCAGTATAAATTTATGATTATCTGTTCTCCAGTACAATCGTATTATACAGGAGATGTTCGTGTAGTATTTGCTGATAAATATAGTCGTTCTGCTAATGGTGGAGTTGGTTATGCAAAAGCAGCAGGGAATTATGCAGCTTCTTTTTATCCAGCCAAATTGGCAAAAGAACAAGGATATGACCAAGTAGTTTGGACTGATGCTGATAAACATGAGTTTTTAGAAGAAGCAGGTACAATGAACGTGTTCTTTAGAGTAAACAATACATTATTGACGGCTCCTACTAGTGATAGAATCTTAGATGGTATTACTAGAAAAAGTTTATTAGAAATCATCAAAGCTGACAATATAGATTTAGAAGTACGTAAAGTTTCTGTAACAGAAATCGTTGCTGCTGCTAAAAAAGGAGAATTAAAAGAAATGTTTGGATCAGGGACTGCTGCAGTAATTAGCCCTATTTCTGCATTTTCTCATGGAGATTATTCTTATGAAATGCCAAAAATGGAAGATAGTTTTGCAAAACATTTGAAGAAAAGATTGACAGATATTCAAAGAAACAAATCTGAAGACCAATTTGGTTGGAGATATAAAGTATAATGCTTACATTTCGGCATATTTTTTGAATGAGTATTAGTACTAATAAAAACAAAGAAATGACCGATTTAGAAAAAGCAACCAAAGATCTTATTAATAAGGGGTTTTTAGACATAGAAACCCCTTCTAATATTGATTATGCTGCCGAGATAAAAAAACTGTGTAAAGAGAAAAATGCAGTGATTTTGGCACATTATTATCAAGAGGATGCTATACAAGATATTGCGGATTATGTAGGTGATAGTCTTTCTTTAGCTCAAGAAGCTGCTGAGACCGAGGCAGATATTATCGTATTTGCGGGTGTTCACTTTATGGCTGAAACAGCCAAAATATTAAACCCAGAAAAATTAGTGTTGTTACCCGATTTAAAAGCGGGCTGTTCATTGGCGGATTCTTGTCCACCAGCAGAATTTGCTGCCTTTAAAAAAGAACATCCAGACCACCTTGTGGTTTCTTATGTAAACACGTCTGCTGACATAAAGGCATTAACTGACATCGTGTGTACTTCTTCCAATGCAAAAAAAATTATCGATTCTATTCCAGTAGATCAACCAATCCTTTTTGGCCCGGACCGTAATTTAGGTGCTTGGTTAATAAAAGAAACAGGTAGAGATATGTTATTGTGGGATGGTGCATGTTTAGTTCATGAAGCCTTTTCAATTGAGAAAATTTTAGCTTTGTATGCAGAGAATCCTGATGCGGAAATTATTGCGCATCCAGAATCTCAAGCGCATTTGTTAAAAGTGGCGAAATATGTAGGGTCTACTTCAGGCTTGCTTAATTATGTAAAAACAAGTGATGCTCAGAAGTTTATCATTGCTACAGAAGTTGGTATTTTACATAAAATGAGACAAGAAGTTCCCAATAAAATTTTGATTCCAGCTCCAGTTGAAGATGATAATTGTAACTGTAGTGAATGTCACTATATGAAAATGAATACCATGAAAAAACTGTATCTTTGTCTCAAACACGAACTTCCAAGTGTTGATGTAGAGGAGGAGCTTCGAAAAAAAGCGTTGGTTTCTATAGAACGCATGCTGGAATTATCTAAATAAGAATTACTTAATGAATGCTACTAACACTATTCACGAATCAGACTTTTTAGTCCTTGGATCGGGAATTGCAGGACTTTCTTTTGCTCTGAAAACAGCCTTACATTTTAAGGATGCTAAAGTTACTATCGTTACAAAAGATACTAAGAGCGAATCAAATACTAAATATGCCCAAGGAGGAATTGCGACTGTTTATGATAAAACGGTGGATGATTTTGAACAGCATATCCAAGATACCTTAAAAGCAGGTGATGGGTTGTGTGATGAAAAAGCGGTCCGAATGGTAGTGGAAGATGCTCCAGATAGATTACAAGAACTAATCAACTGGGGAACTATTTTTGATAAAAATGGTGATGGAGAGTATGATTTAGGGCGCGAAGGTGGACATTCACAAGATAGAATATTACATTATAAAGATGTTACTGGTGCCGAAATTGAACGTGCTTTAATAGCCCAAGTGGAAGCGGCAGAAAATATTGAGTTTTTACCGCATCATTTTGCTATTGATCTTATTACGGAACATCAAGTAAAAGGAAGACATACAAAACGTAAAGGGAAAATATGTTGTTTTGGTGCGTATGTACTGGACGAAGAAAAAGAGGTTGTTAAAACATTTGTAGCAAAAGTTACGATGTTGGCAACTGGCGGTTCTGGGCAAGTATACGGTTCTACTACAAATCCTGTGGTGGCAACTGGTGACGGTCTTGGGATGGCATATCGTGCAAAAGCAGAAGTTTCCGATGTGGAATTTATACAATTTCACCCAACAGCACTTTTCAATCCTGGAGAATATCCTGCTTTTTTAATTTCTGAAGCTGTAAGAGGCGAAGGAGCTATTTTAAGAGATTTTAATGGGGATCGTTTTATGCATAATTATGATGATCGTGAGGAGTTAGCTTCTCGTGATATTGTAGCTAGAGCGATCGATAATGAAATGAAGAAAAGTGGAAAACCAAATGTGTTTTTGGATTGTACACATATGGACTACGATGCTTTTATAAACCATTTTCCAAATATTAATGAGAAATGTTTGAGCCTGGGAATAGATGTTCGTAAAGATTATATTCCTGTATGTCCTGCACAACATTATTTATGTGGAGGAGTGTATGTCAATAGAAAAGCAAAAACATCCATTAAAAATTTATATGCCTGTGGAGAGGTTACTTGCTCTGGATTACATGGAGCAAACAGATTGGCCTCTAATTCCTTATTAGAAGGTCTGGTATACAGCCATAGAGCATTAAAGAGTATTATAAAACGCTTTGATAAAATAGAGATGCCTTCTCAAGTCCCTGTTTGGAACGATTCAGGTGTGGTGAAGAACATGGAAAAAGTGTTGATTACGCATGATAAACAAGAGGTAAAAACTATTATGAGTAACTATGTAGGTATTGTCCGTTCTAATGAACGCTTGTTACGTGCAGAAAACCGATTGAAAGTTTTATATGAAGATAATAAACGCTTGTATGATCATTCTGAATTGTCAGTGGATTTATGTGAGTTGAGAAATTTAATAACCACTGCGTATTTGATTACGCAGTTCTCTAAAGAACGAAAAGAAAATAGAGGGGGCTTTTATAGCGCCGATTTAGTAGAAAAGGAGCTTTAATAGCTCCTTTTTTTTTTGCTATTTTTTTAAAATGTCCTTTATGTTAGGTCTAAAATATTGAGGTCCTTTTAGTAGTTTTCCATCTTCACGTAATATCGGCTTGCCGTCAGCACCGGCTTTACTCATATTACTACGTTGAATTTCATCAAAAACAGCTTCTATTTTATGTTGTAAACCGTGCTCTATAATAGTGCCGCATAACACATATAACATATCACCTAAGGCATCCGCTACTTCTGTAATGTCGTTATTTTTTGCTGCTTCTAAATATTCTTCGTTTTCTTCTTTCATTAAGTCAAAGCGAAGTTTAACTTTACTTTCAGATAGTGTAGCAGTAGGCCGTTCTTGGATCCCTAAACCGAATGTGGAATGAAATTTATGGACAGCTTTTAATTTGTTTTTCATGTTAACTAAGATTTTTAGGACGTTGTTTTTTGAGTATATTTGCGTTAAATAATTTATATATGTTTAGTACAGGTCAAATCTATTTTGCGTTGTTTTTTGTGGTTGTCTTTGTGGGGATTCTTATCTGGACCTATCGCAAGGATTTAAAATTACATAAAATTCATTATAAAAACGCTTATGTGGTAGCTCTTGCTGCTTTGGCAATCATTGCACTGTTTACTATTATAACCTTCTCTTTGCATTAACATATTAGGAAAATAGAGATGTTTGATTCAATGATTTATGATCCAACACTGTAAAACCATTGTTGTCAAAAGTAGTGGAAGGTGCAAACTTAACATTACAAATAAGGTCGTTGTTTGTATAAGAATGAATTTGATAGACTTGTTGTGCAAAGGATTCATCAAAATATTTCACCATCACATACCACTCAATATCTAATTTTTTAATGGCCTTGTCGTTGAGGTTATAAAGAGGACTCTCGTCTTCTATTTCATGTACAATCGTCCAAATGGTAGGGAGGTATTTTATTTTACTACGCTCTAATTCTAGTTGATAAAACTTACGTTTATAAAGGGTATCCTTGTCTGTGTTGGAGATAGACATCATTACGGAAACTTCGGGCTCTATCATCATGGTGGTTCGGTTATTCATCAGTCGGAACATTAGTGCTTTCTTCTTTTTAAAAGGTCTTATGATGATGTTGCTGCTGAAATTAATAGAAGCATTGGGCTTGGAAAAACGACCATAAAGCAATCCTGTAATAAACGCAAAACCTAGAAGTCCGATCAGCGCTTCTATACTTGAAATTAAATTGGCCCACATGCCGTGCGGTGAAATTCCTCCATAACCTACCGTCGTAATTGTCTGGGCACTAAAAAAGAACGCATTTAAGAAATCGTCAAATGTATTTCCGGTGCTAGGAGTTAACTCATTGATACCTGTGGATAGATATAAAAAAGCAAAAAATGTATTGAGTAAAATATAACTGCTGAACACTAAGATTAAAAATTGCCCCCAAGAGATATGTATTAAATACGAATAGGTGTCCTGTGGACTAAATTTTTTATTCTTATGAATTACATTGCTACTACCATTTTTATTGATTAGTCGTTGCGCATTGGGAGTGTTTGAATATCCAAAACCCGGGTCTTTTATTTTGTTCATATTACTAGATTGTTGTTGGGCGAATTTCAATTCGTGCCTATGAGCCCTTACTTTTTTTCTAAATATAGGATAAATATATATAAAAGCATGATCCTATAATTCGCCGCTGCTAAAAAAAACCTGCTTTGAGCCAAAGGTCCAAAGCAGGTTTATAAAATAAAACGTTTTTTATTAATTTACACTAGGCAAGGTTGCATAGCTTTTAGAGTAGTACAACATTTGTGTTGTAAAATCTTCTTGTTGTGTTACTTTTACATCTGTAATGTTACCGTCAGCATCCATAGTAGGAACTAATACAGGGTTGATAAAACCACTGTAAGGAGCCGATTTAAATTGGCTATTACGAGCTAATACTTCTTTGTGTACCGCTTGGTCTACTTTTACACCGTAGGTCTCAACCAATGCTTTTCCAGCTTCGAAATCTCCTTCAGATTTGATACGTTGAATTTCACGTAATAACTCACCAAATAAGGTGTGTAATTTTAGGTAATCTCTTACTACAAAGTACGTTTTTCCATCTTTGGTTACTTTTTCAATTACAGTATCTTTGGTTCCTTTTTCAAAAGCCCAAGCAGCCACTAATTGGCGGTTACGCATATGTGCCTCTTCAATGTCATCACCCAATTCTAAACGAATTAATTGTGTTAATAATCCATTTCTGATATAGCCATCAAAAGCTGCTTTCCCAATACCTTCAGCACTTGGAGAAACACCTAATTCTACTAATTTTTCGTTTGGTAAATAATACAATCCTACCAAGTCGGCACGTGCTTCTTCTAAAGTAGAAGCATAGTTTTTCATGGTTTGTTTTGGTTGTCCTACACCTGGGTTAATTTGTCCACTTGCATGTCCAATTACTTCGTGTAAAGAGGTGTGTAACTTGTCAGCTAATTCACCATATTTTAACTCTGCATCAATCTCTGCTTGATCAAAAGCAAACTCTTTCAATCTTCCAGAACCTCCAGCATTATTGTAAGCATTGATAATGTTTCCTAAAGAAACTGATTTAGAACCATGTTGTTGACGGATCCAGTTATTATTAGGTAAGTTTACACCAATAGGAGTAGAAGGAGAAGAGTCTCCAGATTCTCCAGCGGTATTCACCGTTTTGTAAGAAACACCTACTACGTTTGCTTTTTTATGATTTGGGAATAAAGGAGAGTTGTCTTCGAACCATTGTGCGTATTCAGACAAGACAGCCATCTTTTTAGACATGTCAAAATCTTTAATCTGAACTACGGTTTCATAAGATCCTCTATAGGCTTTTGGGTCATTATAAACCTCAATAAATCCGTTGATGATATCAATAGAAATATCTGTATTGGTAGCCCAAGCAATATTATATTCGTCCCAAGTTTTAAGGTTTCCTGTTTTGTAATAGCTGATTAACAAGTCAAATGTATGTGCTTGTTCTTCGTTTTCTGCTACTGTTTTTGCTTTCTCTAACCAAGAAATAATTTTGTCAATAGCTGTTCCGTACATCCCTCCAGATTTCCATACTTTTTCAACTAAGGTTCCGTCTTCATTTTTGATTAATTTTGAGTTTAATCCATATTCCATTGGAGTAGCATCATTTTTATCCATTCTAGCATCGTAAAAAACATCAATATCTGCTGCAGTTACATTTGGAGAATAGAAATTAGAAGCGGATCCTTTAATAAGACCTTTGGAAGCATCTAAGTTTACTTTTTTAGCATCCTTAGCATTAAACAATACTTCAAAAGCTTCACCTTCTAAGGTGGTGTTGGTTTCTTTTAAGATAGCAATTAAATAATCGGAAGAAAATGCAGGTACAAATTTAGCATTTGAATAATGATGGTGAATCCCGTTTGCAAACCATATTTTCTTTAAAAAGATTTCAAAGTTTTTCCAATCTGCCGTTGTTTTATCACCTTTAAAAGTAGTATAAACGTTTTCTAAGGCTCTTTTTATGGTCAAATTATGACGGTAATTTTGGTCATAAATTATTTCACGACCTTCATATCCTGCTTGGGTTAAAAAGTAAACTAATTTTTTTTGGCGTAAATCTAAAGCTTCAAAACCAGGGATTTGGTAGCGTAATACTTTGATGTCGCTGAACTGTTCAACGTTATAGTCGAATTCTGTGGTTTCTTTTTTTACTTCTTGTGCTTCTTTTTTAGCCTCTGTACAAGAGAATAACAAAGAAAAAGCCATTGCTATAACAGCTGTATATTTTAATTTCATTGTAAATAGTTTATGATTGAAATCCAAAAGTACTTAAAACCACCAATTATTTTATAAATTAGCGTGTAAAAATCAATTAAAACCTTTAAAACATGAAAATTCTTAAGTATTTACTGCTGTTTGTATTAATCATCGTAGTAGGTGGTGCTGTTTATTTGGCTTCCTTAGATGGTAAATATGATGTGAGTAGAAGTTGTGTTATCAAAGCACCTTTATCATTGACTTTTAATACTGTAAATGAGTTCAAGACCTGGGGAGATTGGGGACCTTGGAAAGAAATGGATAGTACTATTGTATACAGTTTTCCTGAAGTTACTTCTGGAGAAAATGCCTCTTATACATGGACAGGAACAAGCCCTAAAAAAGGTGCTATGCGCAATGTGTCTGTGACAAAAAATAAGGAGATTCTGCAAAAGATTCAAATGGATGATTATGATGAATCTGATATTTATTGGAATTTTGAAGCGGTAGAAGGAGGTACTAAAATTACTTGGGGAATGAAAGGAGAAATGCCTTTTGTGGTACGTTTTATGGCAGCAGGCATGGACAAGCAAATTGGGCCTATGTACGAACGCGGTTTTGAAATGTTGGAAGAATATTTAGTGAAAAAGATGGATGAGCACAGTGTTGTCTTTAATTCGGAAGTAGATTATGGTGGTGGTTTTTATTTGTATATAAGCACTTCTTGTGCTATTAATCAAATACCTGAAAAAATGGAGGAAATGATGCCTAAATTACATAAATATGTAGGTGAGAATAGTATTGTGACTTCAGGAAATCCATTTACGGTTTATCATAAATGGGACGAAGAAAATAAAACAACCATGTTCTCTGTAGGAATCCCTGTTCGTGAACGTATAAAAACAGATGGAACGGTGTTGGTCGGTTTTCAAGAACGGGTGAAGACGGCTAAATTTACTGCTAAAGGAGCTTATAAATTTGGAACGGATGCCTGGATGTTTGGTTTTAAGACCTTGGAGGAAAAAGGATTGAAAATAATTGAAACAGGGGAGCCTTTCGAAGTATATGTTACTTCGCCTATGACCACAGAGAATCCTGCGGATTATATAACAGAGATCTATTTACCTATAGAATAACTAATTGTAATAAATAATAGAAAAAGGAATACAAACGTAGTTTTGTATTCCTTTTTTTTGTTTTGGAAGTTTAGTTATAGGATATATTTTTTTACACTAGTCCCATACCTCGTGAGGATAACGAATGTGAATGTACACGTACTGTTTCATAGAGATTCCTTAGCTTAAATAAATAATATGCTGGATTATCAAATCTGTCCTATGTCCTGATTCCTGTGTCTATAGGTCTAGTTACTCTTGCACTTCCATATGACGATAACACTCCACATCATGGTCATTTACCATTCCAGTAGCTTGCATGTGAGCATAAATAACGGTGGAACCGACAAATTTAAAGCCTCGTTTTTTTAAGTCCTTGGATATGGTATCAGATAATGCGGTATTCGCTGGGACATCGGATTGTTTTTTCCAATTATTTTGAATGGGTTTGTTTTGGACAAAATCCCAAATGTATGTAGTAAATGAACCAAATTCCTCCTGTACTTTCATAAAGGCTTGTGCGTTGGATATGGTTGCCTTAATTTTTAGTTTATTGCGAATAATTCCGGCATCTTGTAATAGAGATTCGTATTTTTCTTCCTTGTAATTGGCTATTTTTTTATAATCGAAATTGTCAAAAGCTTTTCTAAAGTTTTCTCTTTTTCTCAAGATAGTAATCCAGCTGAGTCCTGCTTGAAAAGTTTCGAGAATCAGAAATTCGAATAATTGATCTTCGTTACGGAGCGGAGATCCCCATTCGGTATCGTGGTATTGGATGTATAAAGGGTCGTCTTTACACCAAGCGCATCTTTTTTTTGTCATGTTAGTTCAGTTAGATTTTAGCGATGTGCTAAAGGTACAAATCTTTGAAGACCTAAAAATGGAATAATTTTTGCTATATTTAAGGTGTAAAATTCCTGAATTATGAGATATATAGCCTTTATTTTTACGATGATGTTTTTAGTATCTAGTTGTGGTTCTACCGTGGCTACTACTGATAAAACGGATGACTTACCAGAACATGCAGTGCGTATTGCCAATGATGATCTTGAATATGAAATTATTATTATTGATATAGGTTTTGATACCTATTTGCATTCAATTGCAAAGCCAGCGAATTTTTATTCTCAGTCCTACTATGAACAAAAAAATATTTTTTATGTGACGGAATGGAATATTAGAGCAGGGAACCCTATGAGATATAACCCTAATTTATATGAAAATGAAATTGATTACCGACACGGGATTAATTATGGTTTGGATGTGAATTATAAACTGTATAATTATTTTAAGTTTGTAGAGTATAAGTATAAAGTGCGATTGAGATAACAACTACCAAAAATACTACTATTTATAAACCGTCATTTGAAAATGTATTTGGTGTAAAACATAAAAATGCCATCTTTTTAAGGATGGCATTTTTATGTTTATAAAAGTCTTTTTTATTTTACCCAAGCATCTATAATCGAGTAAATATCTTCTTGTTGCTCTTGTTTAAAAGAATTTATTCTGGTTTTATGACTTCCGTTTTTGTGTACAAACTTGTACATCTCACGTTGTTTAGGATCGTTTTTTAATTGGACAGCTGTGGAGCTCCAAGCATCTTTTTCTCCATAAATAAATAACATTTTTTGTGCAAAATTATTTAAGAAATAATCTATTTCTTGCATTGGCTGCTCGTCAAATTCTAGAGAAACACCTTCTGGAAATGCCCAGTCAAACGTGTATGGCTCTTCGGTATGTAAATATTTTTTAAAAGGCTTGGTTTCGTATGCATAAATTCCTTGTTGGGTTAATGCAGCCCAAAAATAAGGTTGTAAACCTGCTACACCTTGTTCTTCAAAAAAGGAATACCCAGTGATGTCAATTAAGTGTTTGTAGATTTCTTCTATGCTTGCCTCTTTAGTAGGAATAGATTCGAAAGAGCTTCCCCATTGCCAAAAAGCAAAAGAGTATTCTAAAATGCTATAATCTAGTGCCTTTTCTACACCGAATTCCCAGGTGTATTTTTCATTTTTAGCTATTTTTTTTAATTGTGCTAAAAGAGCGTCTCTGTTTTCGAAACACAAATTTTGAAAGGCTTCTAATTGTTCACGTTCCGTTTCGTTTCCAACTGTTTTTAAAAAATTAAAAACACGAGGATCCACACGTTTAAAGTTTAACGGACCTACATAACAAACAGAGGCATCAACATTGTTAGGGAAAAATCTACGATGTGCCATGGTAGTTTGGCAACCTTTTGAGATTCCAGTAGTCACAAATTTGGCTGTTGGATAGATGGCTTTTCTAATGGCGCTGATGATACGTTCTTGATCTTTTGCAGCATTTTCTATTGTTAAGGTGTGCCAGTCAATTGTTTTTGGGCGTGAATTGTTAAAATAACGATGCTCTATAGTCAATTGATTTGCTTGGTAGTGATTGGCTAGTTCTCCGGCTCTGTTGGTATAAATTCCGTAACCTTGTAATTCTACAATAACAGGTTTTTCGGGACTACTGTATCCTATTAATACACGTTGTTTAAACGTTCCTTTATCAAGGTCTGTATAATCAATAGGTTGTGTAAACCAAAGCTCAAAATTTGTGTCAAAATGACTCGTTTTTGTGGTTTCAGAAGCTGCGACTACGATGGGGATGTTTTGCAGTTTTTCTAATATTGATTCCGTTTTTTCTTGTGAAAAACCAAGGATGCTAAATAATAAGAAAGCAAGGAGGAGGATTTTGGGTGTTTTAATGTTCATATAATTATTTTAGAAATGTTTATCTTAAAATGAATCCGTTTTTTATCGGGTCTTTTGGGTCAATTATAAAGGTGTTGGTTCCTGTAATATATGCGCTGCCTTCTACTTGTGGAATTACCGCGGTAAAAGGACCGTAGACTTTTTCTGAAATTACGGAGCCTAAAAATACGGAATCAGTAATACTTTCGATGCTCATTTTCTGATTAAAATCTATTTCATTTCGTTTTTTATGAATGGCCATCCTACCAGAAACTCCTGACCCTGTTGGGCTTCGGTCTACTTCTCCATCTGCAAAAATACAAACGTTTCTGCTGTCTATATTAGGGGTGTTAGATTTGTCAATAAATATAGTACCGTATAGTTCACTCATCTCTTCTTCAAAAGGATGTAGAATCTCCCTGTCTTGTTTAATTACTTCTTGCTTAATATCCATACCTGTTTTTATCAAGGTCTGATAGTTGTTTACTGATAAGTCAAAATCAAAGTTGTTTTTTTGCAAATCTACATAAGCGTAAAAGGCACCACCATAGGCAAGGTCATAGGTGATTTTTCCAATTCCGGGTAGTGATATAGTTCTGTCTAATCCTACTACAAAACTAGGAACACAGTGAAATCTAACACCTGTTATTTCTCCGTTTTTTACAGCGGTGTATGAAGTAATTCTACCACAAGGAGCATCTATTTTAAGGATGTTTTCTCCTTCTTGAACGGAAATCCAATTCATGGTAATGGCCAGTGTAGAAATGGCAATGATGGCATGTCCACACATGGTAGAATAGCCTTCGTTGTGTAGAAATAGTACCCCAAAATCTCCCTCATCATCATTAGGAGGCGTTATAATACAGCCGTACATATCTGGATGTCCACGAGGTTCAAACATTAATGCGGTACGTAAAGTGTCAAAGTTTTCTTTACAATAATTACGGTATTCTAATACTGAATTCCCTTTTAATGCAGGAAATCCATCCACAATAACACGGAGTGGTTCTCCACCGGTGTGCATGTCTATTGTTTTTATCTGTAGCCAATGGGAGGGAGGTGTAAAATGCGTATTTGCCAGTATGTTTTGGTAGGTGTTTTTCATTATTGAGCGATGAATTTGTTGTAATAGTAAGTAGCAGCGGTCAAATCCTCTAGGGCATGGCCTACGGATTTGAAAAGGGTGATTTCTTTAGTATTCTTTCGTGTATAGTTGTCTTGAGTACAGAGCGAGAATAAATCACCTAAAATATCTTTTTCGGTGATACTATTTTCTTTTAAAGGAATGGTAATGTCACCAGGTTCTTTAGTTCCAGCATCAAATGTATCCACAAATACGCTTGCTTTTTTGATCAAATTATTGTCAGATTCTCTCATGTTTGGTTTGTAGGCACCTACAAGATCTATATGTGTACCTGCTGTTACAAAATCACCTAATACAAGCGGAGATTCTGAGAGGGTAGCGCAGGAGATAATGTCTACTTTAGCAGCTGTATCTTTAATGGAAGTGACAGGAGTACAGGTGAATGATTCTTCTTTTAGTTGCTCGCAAATATGTGTTGCTTTTTCTAGGCTGCGTCCCCAAACATAAACGTTTTTAATGGGGCGTACAGCGGCATGTGCTAAAATGAGGTTGGTGGACAAGGCTCCGGTTCCTATCATCAATAAGGAATTCGCGTCTTTTTTTGATAAATAACTAGAGGCTAGTGCGGACACAGCAGCGGTACGTTTTACAGTAAGTTCTTTTGCATCCAAAATAGCGTTCACATGTCCAAATTGAGCATCTAAATAAATGTAGGTACCTTGAATAGACGGCCTGTTGTGTTTTCCATTGTTAGGACTTACGGTAATAATTTTTACTCCAGCTTCTTTACTAGGATTCCAAGCAGGCATTAATAGTAAGGTACTGTCCTTTTTTTCAACTGGATTTTTAAAATCGTGATGATGGCGTTGAGGTACTATAATACTTGTTTCGGTGAAACTGTCTTTTAGCGCCTTAATTAAAGTCTTAAAATGAGTGTTTTCTTTTATAAAACGTCCATTTATAAGTGATATGTTGTCCATCCTACTGTTATTTTCTTTAAAAATAGGGATTTAATTTAGCAAGATCTTAGCTTTTGTTAATATAAGATTGTTTCTCGCTAGGATAGTAGAATAATGTTAAAATTTAATAAATAGAGAGGTCTCGTAATGAGCTGTTATTGAAGGAGGAAGGGGGAGTCTAATCCTTTTTTCTTATGAAGTGTTAAAATTTACTAAATCTCTTTGTTTAAGGTGCGATTTGTCATAAAAAAGGAGTGTTTTCTAAAAGCATATTCGATTGATAATGGGCTGAAGCAAAGATTAAAGAATTGTTAGTGAATTGGATGTTTTGTTAAATAAAATTAAGTGAAAACATCAAAAACAGGGCTGTTAAATGTTAATACTGTATTAAATTATTAAAATAAGTGCTTTTAATTACGAAAAACATAATATCTTTGCAGAGTAAAAGAGAAAGCATAAGGAATTCGTAAAATTGCAAATTTCGACTAACTAACAAAAGAGTACAATTATGAAAGCGTTAAAAAAACAATTCGGGTTATTAAACGAAACGTTGACTGAAACTCCTAAAGGAAAAGGGAATTTCGTGAGAATTGAAAATGCAAAACGTTCTGCATGGAACAATAAAAGAAGGTTCGGCCTATGATAATATAGATATTAAACTTTGGAAATTATTTGGATTAAAACCCGCGTATAAGATACGCGGGTTTTTTATATCATTTTTTTTGACTTATTATAAAAAGCATCTGCTTGAAATTGTAATAATTCACGTGCTTTTTTCTTTTTGTACTGGTAAATTTCTTCTTCAGTACTTAGTTCTTCATAAATTTTAACATTGATTTCATGATCGGCTTCTACCACGAGTTTTCGTTGTGATTGTTGCTGTCTAGACCATGCGTTATTTTCGTTTTCTATGGTTTCTAATTTATAGTCGTATACCCCTTTATTGGAAAGTAATTTTGCAATGATAGGAGAGGTTTCTATACACAAGAATAATAAAAATATAAAAAATGAAGGTATAAAAGGGAGTGTGCCTAGTGCTGTGATTCGAGCCATTAAACCATCCATATTATTGATGATAGGCTGGCCATTTAACTCACTCGTTTTTTGTTGTTCTTGAAGTACCGCAATTTGGGCTTCTTTCTGTGTTATTTTTTCTTGATTTGTTGTTTTCAGCGCTTGCAGTTCGCTCAGAGAATTGTTGTGTTTTTCAAATTTATCTTTATACACAGGACCTTTTCCTAAGAGTTTGGTTCCTTTACGTCCTTCGGCCTCCGCAATATATGTTTCGTATAAAGCATTGGTGCTGGCTTCTTTGTTGGTGATGGCAGTTTTTAATTGTTCAATTTCTGAGAGTAATCGAGCTTTTTCTGGAGCATATTGTAAGGCTATTTGATCTTTATTGGCAAGTGTTCGTTCGTTTTTCTGTTCCAGTAGTACTTGGTTAATTTCCTTTTCAAATATTTTTAACTCCAATGGTTTAGAAATAACTACGGCTATAATAATGGCGAGTATAATTCGCGGGATGGCTTGGGTAAGCTCCGCTCTTTTCTTTCCGTTCTTTTTAATGGTAGAAACTATAAATCGATCTAAGTTAAAAATAAGTAAACCCCAAACCAATCCAAAAAATACCGCAGCGTATACATTGTCAAAAATAGTAAATAGGGCATAAGATGCTGCAATAAATGCCATCACTGCCGTAAAAAATACGGTACCTCCAATACCTGCATATTTAATTTGTTCTGCCTTTGGGCAAGTTTCTAAAATATCGGTGTCCGCACCAGAACACATCCAAAAAAAACGCTTCATCATAACCTAGTAGTTTGTTATGCCAATAACGTGATTAAAACTGGTTTGTTGTGTTGTTGATTTGTTAAAATTATCTAAAAACAATTAAAAAAACAAGTAAGTACTAGCAATTTGCATTAGGGATAGTAGTGGAAAGCCCGTATGCCACAAGGTGGTAACGTACTTGAGATACCAAATACATTTCCAAATGATGATTTGAAAATTGAATTATGTTTCTTTTTTTTCTAGGCAGAAAATGGAAGGATAGCCATAGCTATCGTACTATTTTATAACAACGAAAAAATGGAAAGTAAACTATTTGTGATGATTATTTGGAGGTGTTTTTGGTACTTATAGCCTGACGGCCTGATAGGGGCGGAATGCCATAAAAAAAATCCGCTCATTGCTGAACGGATTTTCTAAGTTGTAATTAATATACTAGTTGGATTACTTACTCATTTCGGTAAAATACTCGAAAAAGTAAGGGATGGTTTCAATTCCTTTTAAATAATTGAATACACCATAATGTTCGTTTGGTGAGTGAATGGCATCACTGTCCAATCCGAATCCCATTAGGATGGTCTTACTTTTTAGTTCTTGTTCAAACAAAGAAACGATAGGGATACTTCCTCCTGATCTTTGAGGGATCGGGGTTACTCCAAATGTTTTAGCATACGCCTTGTGAGCCGCACGGTATCCGATATTGTCTATAGGCGTCACATATCCATGACCACCGTGATGAGGTGTTACCTTTACAGTGACAGATTTCGGTGCGATTTTTAAGAAATGTTTGGTGAATTTTTCTGTAATTTCCTCTGGAGTTTGATGAGGAACCAATCGCATAGAGATTTTTGCAAATGCTTTAGAAGCGATGACGGTTTTTGCTCCTTCTCCGGTATATCCTCCCCAAATTCCGTTGACGTCTAATGTAGGACGGATGGAATTACGTTCGTTGGTCGTATATCCGTTTTCTCCGTGAATATCACTTAAATCAATCGATTTTTTATAATCTTCTAAGCTAAAAGGAGCTTTGGCCATTTCGGCGCGTTCTTCCAAACTTAACTCTTCTACATTGTCATAAAAACCATCGATAGTAATACGGTTGTCTTCGTCTTGTAATGAACCGATCATTTTAGACAATACATTGATTGGGTTTGCTACTGCTCCTCCATACAATCCAGAGTGTAAATCTCTATTGGGTCCCGTTACTTCAACTTCTACATAGCTCAATCCACGTAATCCTGTGGTGATAGAAGGTTGTTGATTAGAAATCATTCCGGTATCAGAAATTAAGATCACGTCATTTTCTAATTTTTCTTGGTTTCTTTTTACAAACCAGTCTAAACTTTCAGAACCTACTTCTTCTTCTCCTTCGATCATGAATTTTACATTACAAGGAAGCTTGTCGTTTGCAGTCATAAATTCCAATGCTTTTACATGCATATACAACTGTCCTTTATCGTCACAAGCACCACGAGCAAAAATTGCTCCTTCTGGATGAATGTCCGTTTTTTTGATCACAGGTTCAAATGGACCACTAGTCCAAAGCTCGATTGGATCTGCAGGTTGCACGTCGTAATGACCGTAAATTAATACCGTAGGAAGTGCAGGATCTATGATTTTTTCACCATAAACGATAGGATTTCCTGGTGTTTCACAAATTTCTGCTGCATCACAACCCGCTTTTAATAAAGATGCTTTTATAACATCTGCGGTCCTTAACATGTCGTTTTTATAGGCAGGGTCAGCGCTAATTGACGGAATTCTAAGTAGTTCAAAAAGTTCTTCGATAAAACGATCTTTGTGAGTATCGATGTATGATTTTATATTTTCCATGTGTTTTAAATTTTTCTGTTGCTAAAGTACAAAATTTGTTGACTAACTGCTTTGAAATATGACTTGAAAGTGTATATTTGCACTCGCAAGCAGGCGTGGTGGAATTGGTAGACACGCTAGACTTAGGATCTAGTGCCGCGAGGTGTGAGAGTTCGAGTCTCTCCGCCTGT